>Ga0209137_1002049_pt1 | contig 18244 bp, 2 predicted proteins | sample SaaInl5LU_22_DNA_FD_184642 | JGI IMG/M metagenome (GOLD analysis project Ga0209137, IMG submission 184642) | Marine microbial communities from expanding oxygen minimum zones in the Saanich Inlet - ESP_105LU_22_DNA (SPAdes) (version 2) | ecosystem: Environmental > Aquatic > Marine > Intertidal... | reverse complement strand
TAATACTTTGACATATTGCATTTGGATTAGTTACTGGAGTACCTGTTCCGTAATTAATGTCATCGATACGCACACCGTTTAAATATACGTTATAAACAACACCGCTTGCTAGCGGTGCTGCAAGATCAAGGCTGATAGTAGATCCGTCTAGTTCAAAAATTTCATCTTCAAACGTAGTATCATAACTGTCCCATGTATCTTCGTACCAACCTTCAGCATCCCAACCACGACCAGCGCTAAAGTCAAAGCTCTTAACTTCGACTCCACCGTAATCTAAACCAGCCATAAGTTGATTTAGATCTTTGCCTGCCATTCCTGTAGTAGGAGTATAGTAATTATTAATTCTATCCTGTGCTTGCATTAAGTTGATAGACTTTTTGTATTCAACTCTTACTGATGCAGTATTAGCAGGCGATTCAGTGAACGTAATCTGTCCGTAATAGCGATCATATCCTTTTGAAGTGTCTAACACATTAGTGTAAGTGTACTCACTGTTAAGTGCCTCGGCGTTATTAACAAAAACTTGTACGTTTGATTTTAACAAGTCCATCGGCCATGTTAGATCAAATTCAAATTTGTTTCCGCTTGCAGCAAATGTTTCTGTTTGATTTAATACAGTGTATACATATGTACCTGTAGTTCTGTCAAACTTAACAACAGTATGCAATCCTCTAACTGGACTATTGCCTATTTGTACACTATATGTTGCAGGAACTCCGCCGTCCTCAATATTGTTTAATTCTACAATTGTAGGAGTACTGTAATATCCTGTGCCTGCAGAAACAATATCAACTTTAGTTACTTTTCCACTAGCACCAATGTGCGCTTTTAGAACTGCGCCGCTGCCGCTACCACCTTGAAGTGTTAGTACAGGAGCACTTCTATAACCGCTACCTTGTGTTACTACATCAACATTTACAATTTTGTAGCTGCTGTTATCTAGCCAATTTTTATTTGGATAAGTTTCAAGATCTGCATCAACGCCTACTAGCACTCCGTCTTGTACTTTAACAGTTTGAGGTACAATTTTTCCTTCAACTACACTATATGCAGGCGATAAATCAAAATCAGTAACTACTGTCTGTGTATTATCAAGTCCTTGGTACGCACTTAGATACTCTCTAATCTTAGTACCAAACGGCTTGACTTCTTTAATATACGCTTCATAGCTTGGAAGACTGTCATTATTAAAAGTAATATCTTCTCTCAGTGAACCAACATTGTGTTTTGCTTTAATGAAGCTAGTTTTAAATGCCCAGTCAACATAAGTTTGTTCACTAAATGCATATCTTAAACTTGCAAAGAACAATGCATTAAACTTAACTAGCAATTCGTCAATAAACAGGTCGTTCTTAATTGATTCTAGAATAGTTCTAAGTTCAATTATTGGTTCGCTGTCATATATTTTTGTATCAAAGCTAATTGTATCAAAACCAGTTGCAGCACCTATTGTATCATATAATGTAGACTTAAATTGTATTGTTCCGTCTTGACGACCAATAGTACTATAGTTAACAGTATAATCTGTAGTATCTTGACTATCTATTTTTTCAAGTAATAGCCAGCCGCCTGATCCAATTGCAGATATTTTTACAATGTCTCCAACGTTTGCATTTAGTGCAGTTAATTCGTAACTATTGTCAATGAGATAGTCAATTTCAGTTAATGCACTGTAACCAGTTGCATACCAATCTTCGTAATCCCAGTATAGTCGTACATTATAACTCTGACTTTGAATTCTGTTCCATGTTCTAGACTCACTAACACGCTCGTACAATGCCCATTTGCCTTGTATTGTGCTGTCGCTGTTAACAAGAACTGTAAATCGTCTTACTGTTAGTGTAGGATTAGCGTTATAGTTTTCGCCTGCGTTAACTATCGTTACAGATGTAATTCTTCCTAACGTATCAATTGTAGTCTGTAACTCTGCTCCTGTTCCTGCGCCTGCGATTGTCACTGTAGGAGATACTCTATAACCTCTACCCGGATTAACAATTTCAACACTTACAATTTTACCGTTAACTACTGTAGGAGACAACACTGCTTGCGTTGCTTTTGCAACACCAACAAATGCCAAGTCTTCAAGAGTGTCAACTTGTGCATCCCATATGTTTGTAACCTGCGTAGGAGCAGCTTCTGCGTTAAACAAACTAGTAAAAATCTTATCGTCAACAATTAAGTTTTCTTTAAGGATAAGATTGCTTCTTTCAATAAATTGCTTTAGTGCTTCGTTGCGATTAACAAACCAGCTCTGTCTTGGTTTGTTTAACGACCCGTATTTCTGCTTAGGGCTCAGTGTTGGATCAGGAACAACTCTATACTGCTCATCGTAACCAATTAAACTGTCATACCATTTTCTAATAATATCTCTATTAGGCTGGCTTGTTTCAAGTCCTTCAGATATAATTTGATACTGTGTATGAACATTTTGATCTTGGTTGTCAATTGTCCAAAACTGTGTGCTTAGTGCAACTTCGTTGCCCTTGATATAGCGCTCGACGTTATAAAGTACAAAACTACTTGGACTAATTAATCCAGCAAATATGTAGCCTTTAGCAATAGGATCTTCAATATAATCTGCAATATCAGAAACATTAATATTTCTAAATTCCACGTCTGGCGTTGTTTTCTTATTGGTAACCCAGAAATAGTATCTAGTAGTAAATACGCCTGCTATTTCGTCATACTTGCGTTTTGTGCTATATGCACTATCACCATACAAACTAGTACCGCTATAACCTTTTGCAAATCCGTTTTCTGTATCTGCTTGTGCATCCCATACGCTAGGCAATACATCTGATTCTACCCACTCGTAAACATCAATTGTATTTCCTTGGAATACTTTAGTCCAGTTTTGTGTACTGTAAACAACATCGCCTTGATAAGGATTGTAGAACTTAGCGTTAGTTAGATCCCACCACACTTCGCCAACATGTTCACTACCCCAACTATTTGTTACATCAATAGTAGTTTTATTAATTGTTGATGTGTCATACAATGCAGGGTCGTAGTAAGTTTTAAAAGTTAATTCTTGTTCAGCAACTCCGGCAATTTTGCCTTGAATTGGATCAATGTAATCTAAGTAAGTAATTAACTCTTTGTCCTTAGTATTATACAAGAACATCTTTTTAATTTTATCAACATCTACAGTAGGCTTAGCTGTTCTATGCGTAGTCCACATAGGTGATAATTTGCTATTAGAAAAGTCTACCACCTGTCCAGTATAATTTTCAGTTAGTTTATTTGGCAATCCAATATACAAGTGATTATTTTTAGCAAGAATATTTCTGCCAAAGTAATTTACATCACTGTCAGGTACTTGTATTGTTTGCGCAAGTAATAATTCACTTTCTATTTTTTCGTAAACATATACAACGCCAGCGTCTTGGTTTATTGTTTTAAAATCAGTAAATCCGCTATCAAAAACTGTTGTATACGTATCAAAATAAGTTTTAGACTTTGAATCAGCGCTTCTCGATGAAACGTGTAATTTTTCACCGTCAAACTCAACTTTCCACCCAAACATTTCTGCTCGCTCATTTGCTGGACTGTTGAGTGTTTGAGATAATTCAAACACACCGTCTACTTGCTTGTAAATATATACTATGCCTTGATCAGCTAGATAATCATCATTTAACGGAGCACTAATTGCAATCAATGTACCGTCTGCTGATATAGATACAGAATGTCCAAACGCAGATGTTTTATCCGGTGCGGCGATCTCTTGAGATCTTTCAAAGTGTCCTTTGTTTGATCTGTAGACTACTACCTGATTAGGCTTAGTGATATCATACAATGCATTAGTTACTAGTACTTCTCCAGATACTGCAATATCAAATTGTGATCCAAACTCTTCAAGACCTGTTTGGTCTAGTACTGTTCCGCTTCCAACACTTAATCCAGTTGAGTTAGGAATGAATCCGACATAGTCAACTAAGTCACTTGTTAAGTTCCAATCATTAGAATTAAATGCTCCTGCTGCAATATTAGTCTTTGCAACATAAAGTAAGTTATTTCTATAAACAATATCGTCAGTAAAATAATTTAGGCCTTCACTAAAGGTTCCTTTAAAGTTTTTATTCTTTGCATAGTCCCAGTTGTAGCTTAACCCGTTTTCTTCGCCGTTCTTAATAAAGTATAGTCTACCTGGTAAACTAGAAGTTTTAGAACCTTCGGCATGTACAAATCCTCTATACAAAGAATTATTCTTTGTAATTTTTATAGAACTACCTAATTTAAAATTAGCTTGTTTTTCAGGAACAGTGTAACTTGCTATAGAATCATATCTGCCCGGTGCAGCTCTTGAATAAATTGCGTATAGACCTTCATTAGTTAATCCACTTGCAGACCCAGTTAACTCTGCAGGTATTTGATATATTTGAGTCCACTCATTATTAGTTGCAGAAGGCGGGTTAGCTAGTCTAGGTACACCCAAAATAGTATCAGTTGTGTACATCCAGTATTCTATGTTTAATAAACTAGAAAATGTAGTTAAAGGAAAAGTATCATCGTGTTCGAATACTAGTAACTTACCTATACCCTCTGAAGGTAAACCTAAGCTAACATATTGTATTTGCCCCATAACTCGATCTGCTTGATATGTTGGGCTAGGGTCTCCTGGAATTGCTTTAAATCGTATTTCAGCATTTTGACCGTATACATCGCCTTGTGACCATATACCAATTAATGACTTAATAAAGATAGTTGCATTGAGGCCGTTTCTTTGATAGAATGTAACTACTCCAGAAGCGCCTGTAGTAACATCTTCTACTGTTTGACCAACTTTAGGCTCGAATGGGTTACCTGCTGCATCAAACTTTGTAAAGTTCATGTTTATATAACCATCCCAGACATCGTGTACAATGTGCTGTTTGTTAGTGACATATGTAGACATTCCGATAGTTGTTAAATCTCTAACAATACCAGTTCCGTATTGTGGTAACTGATTAACGTATAGATTAATTGTGTCTCCAGGATTTGTTGAATATGTTACTAGATACGGGGCTCTAACTACAAATAAGTTACTCAGTATCGGAGCGTTATTTCCATAAGCGCCAGGTAGTCCTTGATAGCTCAATTGTTCAATGTATGCATTGTATGTATTTTGGCTGTCAATTATTGCAGTTTTGTAATCTAATGAATTGTAGAAAGAAGTAGTGTCGTGTGCAATATCTGTTACAATATCATACACTACTAACCCTCGTCCTTGATCAATATTTTCGGTTGCAAGTGTAGGTGTGTAGCTAGGAGTGTTGATCATCCAAAAACCGCCTAGCTTTGATGTAGTATCTATGTTATCTACTGGACCTTGTTTAATATATCCACCAATGAAGTCTCCGTCATTACGGAATACGCTATCGCTGATATTAAATGTACCGTTTACATCTTTTAAGTATACTACAATTTCTGCGCCGTCGGCGTAAACATAAGCAACTGTGCCTTGGGCAGTCTCTGTTTGTAATATATCACCAACTGTAGGTTGGTTTGTCGAAGCATTAATATACAACACTTCGTCTATTTTATTTTGTATAGTATGAAATTGTTGTATAAATGTTTCATCTATAACTGTAAACGATCCGTCAAACGGTGAGCGAGATGCTAATGCAGCTAAATCTTGATTCGAATACGTTATTTGATTCCAAGCAAGTTTAAGTTGATTGCCTGTCCCGCTGCCTTCGTATTGTTCTAAAGGAGCTCTGATCAGTAAGTGGTCAACAGGCTGATTAGCAAACGCTAACAAACCTGTAATAGGATTAATCGCATAGTTTCCTGTGACTAATACTGGTATAGATGCTGAACTATCGTTTTCAATATTTAATTCGTCAATTATTTGTGTAATAGAGTTGAAGCTACTAAACTGTATATTTGCTTCTTCGCCTTGGATATCAAATAATGATTTCCATAATTGCTGATCTTTAGAAACGATTGATCCTTTACTATAGTCGTCCCCTGATACAAATTCCCCTGCATATTTTGTTTTTACATTTGATGCATTAGGTGATCCAACAATCACATATGCTCCATCAGGACTAACTGCAACTGCTGCGCCAAACCGCTCTAAGTCATCACCAAACTTAAATGGTTCAATAACTTGTGTTTGGATATAATTTAATGCATCAGTTGCACGATGATATACATAGACTTTGCCATCAGCTTCGTCAGGTGCACCAACAATTAATGTTGTATTTCTATCATCAACTGACATCGATATGCCAAAAGAAACATCTGTAGATGTTGAAGGTTTAGTAAGTCTTAGTTGTTCTGCAAATAAATTTTCATTCTTTAGAACTGACCATCTGTTTGCTCCGCTAACATTATCGACCCATAGATAGTCGTTAAGAGTAAGACTTTCTTTTGCTATGTCATTAGCTGCTGAAATGTTTGCTGCTCTTACTTTTAAGAAGCGTGTTATAGATCCTACACATCTTGGTATTTCAGTTTGCAATGTATCAGTTAATACTGTAATAGTATTATTAGTAATTGCTGATACAATATAAAATCCTTCTAGATCAAATTTTTCTGTAGTTCCACCAGTATCACTATATTCAACATAGTTGCTAAAACTGTGCAACCCTATTACATCACCGACTTCAATATTTGTTATATTCGAAGTTAGTGTTAATGTAAATGCTGTTGTACCTGAACTAACTGCTTCAACTACATAATCAGTGTCAATATGCTTATATACGCCCCAATCAAGGTTATCATTTCCTACCCAAATATAATCATTACGTCGAATGTCGGTAAAGGCAAAGTCAGCAATGTTGACATAGTTTGTAGCAATGCCGCGAACATCTGCAGGATTTGCATATCCAGCATTTTTTACGTAACTTGTAGATACATATTTTTCTGGAAAAGGTTTGTGATCGTAATTAGGTGTTTTCTGGTATACTTCGTACGGTAGTATTCTATAAACTAAATCAGTTTCTATTCCAGTAGTACTAGTTACAAGATCAATAGGCTGAGGAGTTAATCTAAATTTGTTTTCGTCAAGCAATAATTCAAATTCTTCAAAACCGTCAGCTGCGCCGTACTGACCGTCTTTAATAGCCCACTCTTCGTAAAACTCTAAACTATCTTTGTCAGCGCTGCTTAATACATCAAACAATTTAGTTAAGGCATTTTTAGTACCTTTGTCTTGAATCATTCCTTGATAGAATTTATACTGACTAACATCGTCATTAATAATATTTTCAAGGTATTGACGCTTTTGATATCCTATCAAGTGTTGCGCCATGCGTTGCTGTTCAGTATCAAAGTTATCTGAATCTAAGTCGTAAAAATCTGCAAATTGGTTAGTTTTGTATTCAAAGTTTGCATACAGACCTGCTTCAGGTTTAGCGTCTAAACGATTCCAGTCACTAGCATTAAATGTTTCTGTACCTGTTAATTTAGTAGAAGCACTGTAATAAAATTCTTTATATTTTACAATACTACCAATTGCATAATCAGTCCATGACGTCCAATTAGTAACTTTTGCATCATCGTAAATGAAGCCTGGAACATTTAAGCTACCGTCCCAGTCTTGTGTAACGTATCCAAGTACTTTAATTCTTTCTTGTCTATAGCCAGGTTGTGTGTCATAGATAATATCACCAAATACAGTTTTGTTATCAATCAACAATACATGTTCTTTTTGTACAAGTGGCAAGCTGACTGCAAATACACCATCAGCAGTACTTTTTGGTCTGATAATAAATTCGTTAGGAGTTCTGCCTAACGATGAAAACTCTTGTACTAAAGGAGTGCCATCAGATTTAAGTAGACTATATCCGTAGAAACTATCAAAAATATTATCTACCATTGCATATTCTGTCTGGAACTTCAACTGTGTTGAAGCTGGGCTTAAAGTAATAACACTGCCTTCGCCCCAATTTTGAGTAGTCCAGAATAAGAATTCGTTTACACTATGGCGCCAATCTAATACTGTTTTTGCTTCGCCTTCGTAATAATCAAATACAAATCCTTGATCTTTTAAGTACTCGCTGTACCCTAATAAGAAGTCAACTACATCTTGAACTGTAACAAATAATGTACCATAATTAGATTCTATGGTTATATTTTTATTAAACTTTCTTCTCAACGTTGCATTGCGCCCGCCTATCAGCGGCAAATATGGTAACTTAACAAGATTTGTTGTATCAAAATCTGCACCACTGTTAAAGTTAGATTTTGCTCGGTAGTATACTCCTTGATATTCAATGTTTTGGCCGGCAACATATTGTTTATTGCTATCCCATATTAAATAACTTTCGCTGACGCCACCAATATTAATACTTGGATCAGCTTGAGACGATATCGGAGCATAATGTTTAAATGATGCAACTTCTGTATTGTATCCTTTAATTACATAACCATCACTACGACGTTCAATAATAACTCCGCTATAAGAAACAGTTTTAACAGGAGTACTAGTGTTTAAAAATATTTTATAATTTTCATCAGGTACAAATACGTTGCCTTCATTTAATGGCGTACGACTATCAAGAATTAATCTGAATTTTTCTTTGTCAGTAAATCCTGCTAACTTGTATCCTAACTGGTTTTTAATAGACGTAATATTTGATTTATAGTTAGTGTACGATGTAGTAACATCAGCTGCCATATAGTTTGCAATGTAATTTATAAGACCGCTAGTATACACTTGAGTTGTATCTTGGTATGTGTTTGGAAATACAATGTTTGATAATTTTATTCTAGTATTAGTTGTTTTATAAACTAACTCGTCAGCAATATTTCTTACTTGATTAATTCTATCAAATCCTGTTGCGAATAACATTTGTGATTTATTAATTGCAAACGCAGTTATAATACTAAACGGGTATTGGCTACTATTTCTCCAAGCAGTTTCAATAGGAGCACCGTCGCCGAATACAAAACTTTCGTCTAATAATTGATTGTCAAAGTTGCTAATATATCCTGCTTCGAGCGGAGATACTAAATTGCCTTCGCTATCAACTGGAAGATGGTTTGTCAATCCTGGACGTTTGTAGTTATTAAGAACTTTATATTTTACACCCGGTTGTCTTACAATACCGGCTTCGAGATCTTGCCATAGTAGTAAATTCTCTTTAGTGTACGGTGCAGGACCATACTGCGATTCCCACCATGTAGGCATAACTGTAAATCCAAGCATTTCCCAAGGATGTGTGTGAGGACGATCAGTGTCGTATGCTTGCTGATAAATCTGTCTCCAAAAACCTGGTAGTTCTATACCTGTAGGACTTGTGCTTCCTTTATAGTTAAAAGTAAACGAATTACTTCTTTCAAAGAAATTGTGTAATGTATAATCTTGATCAATTAACTTAGTCCACTGTAAAAAGTCAGCCAGCATTATTCTATCAATTTGATCTTTTGAAACTTGAGTGTTCCTGTGCTCTCCTCCTATTAGACTATGAATATCTAAGAAATTAGTATTATATGCAACTTTAATGTTGTTAAAAATTCTCTTTTCAAGTTCAAGAATTAAATCATCTCTATAATCGTTAAACGCTGCAATCTTACTACCGTCGTGACCTTGGATAACATATTGTGCTGTTTGATAAGTATTGTCTAAATATTTTACAGGCTCGTATGTAGGATATAAGCCTAGCTTACTAGGAGTAGGCGGTACAAAGCTACCGTTAGTTGTTTCGTATTCGTAAATATCAACAACATCATCCGGTTGCTTTGCTGCTGGCATCAACACATAGCCTTCACTATTAAATGTGTAGTCTCTGCCGTGAACTAATTGTATATCGTTTAGATATACTTGTACTGCTACTCTCGAAGGAGCGTTTAGAGAGAATGCACGAGATAACGGATAATAAATTTCATCTGCATCAATTACTATTGTTGTTAATTTTCTTGTAGCACCAGTTGGCACCATATCACTAAAGTAGAACGGTTGTGTATTAGTTTTATCTTTGTTTATTTCTGTTAGGATAGCATCAACATGAGATTTAGTATCTCCGCTAAAACTCATTTCTTCTGCTAGAGTTAAAAACAATCGTTTGAATGTAGAATAACGATTCATTGCAAACTTCAAACTTTTTATAACGTTTGCATCATTGTCTAGCATATGGTACAATGCTAGATTCATTGGAGAGCTGTGCTGTACAAATCGACGGCCATGTTTTGTAACATTACCGATATCTCGAAGATTGCTTGGTCCTGGATACGTTCCTGTAAATTCGTCAGATTGTTCTACTATTGTCGCAACGTGATCGTTTACTTCGCCAAGTGTGAATTCTGTAATATTTTCATTAGCAGGATTTCTTTCTAAAGAAGCTGGTATTTCGTAATATCCGTTTTCATTTTTAGTAGCAGAACTTCGTGCTTTTATAATAACAACATCATTTAGTGTTAGTGGATTTATAAAATTAATTACTGCATTATTATTAATATCAGTAATAATATTATAATCAGTATTTTCAAATTGTAATTTATTGTTTAGATATACTCTAGTCCAAAGATCTAATAATGATCCACTGTTATCAAACATATCAATAACGAAGCCAGCTGAAGTATTATCAAACACGTACTGTCTAATTACTAATTGTTCACTTAACGTATCAACTTTTTGCCATCCTGATAATGTATCAAAAGTATCTAATGTTGTGTATTTTCTTAAAAATCCAATATCAGTATTTTTAGCAAAAGAATCGTTTCCAGCAGTATACGTAAAAGATTCTTTTAATAAATTAAAATCAAATACAATATCACCTACGTTACTAATATTTCTATAAGAAAGCGGAAATCCCAATTCACTATCATTAGCACCAGTTCCTGTTCTATAACTGAATAATTTATTACCAGTAAAAGTAGACGATTCATACACTGAAGTATCTGAATACGAATTACCGTCTGTATCAAATATGTCAAACAATGGTGGCTGATTAGCCTGTGTCTTATCTTGGGTAAGATTCCATTCTGTTCCAGAATAATACAACATTTTACCCTTGTATGTTGTTCCGCTCAATACTAACACAACTTCGTTAGTTTGTGGTATACTGTCAGACTCTGGTACTAATGTTATCTGTCTATTAGAAGCGGCACCACTTGCAAAATTAATAAATTCAACTTTAAAAATTCTACCAGCAACAAGTACATCAGTATCTGCTGTAAACATAATACGCATACCGTCGGCGAGATCTACACCGTCAACATTGTAACCTTGTGAACCTTCAATTATAGAAAAAGCATCTGTAGTAAAATCGTCGACAAGGTCAACATCTAATTTAGCAACAGTACCAAAGTTGTTTAATTTTAAGTTTGCTTCAAATTCAATAATAGGGCGTTTGGCACGCTGTAACTGATCAACTTCAATTTCTTGACCGTTTGCTGCTGCACTTGCTTCAATAACACTTTTGTGGAACCATCTGTTGTAACGACTCCATAAGTTGCCATCAATACTTGCACGATTAATTACAATGTAATCCTTGTCTTCAGGATATCCGATTGCTACACTGTATGGCAATCTATCAAATCCCTGAGCATCAAATGCTACATCAATATCAGCCGTAAATGCTGTTGGTACAGTTAAACGTGTTTCATCGATAAGTTGAATCTTTGATCCAACACCTTCAACATAGAATGTTTTGTTAGCATAAGATTCTGGTACTACTTCTCCAGTAAACTCAATCTTCATGCCGTTTGATAATTCAATACCGTTGCTGCTCTTATAGAAACGTTTTCCGATTACTTCTTTTTCAACATCAATAAAAGTTGCTTCGCTAATATCTTTAACAATAATAGTGCCGCTTGCTTCTAAATCATTAGCTGCAACATAGTGCAATACATCAGGTGCATCTATACCTAGTTGTAATATAGATATTCCTTTTTCTAATCCTTGTACACTAACTCCTTCTAATACAAGAATACTTGAACTGTCTAATTCAAATCCTTCTTCGAGAGTTTTCTTTGTTTTAATTGTAAAAGGTAAATTTGGTGTATCAATGTCAAACTTATAAGTAATTCCTCTGTAAAGGGTGATTGTAGGATTTTGTGTTAATCCGTCTGGACTGAAAACATAAGTGTTGTTATCTACATTATCGCCAATACGAATCGTATATGTACTTTCGACATCGACTGTATTTCCAGCAACTCCGATAGTCTGTGGCCCTAGCGGCAACCAGTAATATTCACGGAAGTTTGTAAATTTATCCCAATCAATACTAGGATTCCAAGCATAATACTCTTGCTGATTAAATACGCTATGATTATCGTTTGATTTATTAAAGTTGTTTAATTGATTTACAAAGTCATTATAATCTTTGTAAAAAGTAACATTATCTAAATTGTCTTTAATAACTGCGGCTGGTTCAAGCTGGTAGTTAAATCTATCTGCAGATACATCACCAATATAATTATCAGTAGCAGTATATGCTTTAGCAGTTTCTCTACCAATGTATCCGTTAAGTTTTTCAACTACGCCTGGCTGTATTAACTGGTCAAGTGTGCTGTTTAAGAACTTCTTGTTTGGAACTGTTCTAAAGAATCTCGGAAGGAAAGATTCACTTTTGCGCTTGCCATCTGAGCCTGCTGGCAATGCTTGTTCATTTTGATCGTTATCGTAAGACATTAGTAACTAGTCCCTCCGGTTGTAGATAATCCACTGCTTGTTAACCCTGTATTAACTGTTGTTGCGTCAGTAACAATTGAGCCACTTGAACGTAATCGTGTAGCAGTAACGCTGTCGATTAGCTCAATATCTGCAACTGTTGCTCCACTTATAAAAATTTCGTCTGCTTCTGATTTAATTTCAAACAAACTACCAAATGTGCTAGTTGCTTGATTTGGTACAATTACAAATGTTACTAGGTTAGGTGATAACTGTTGCATAACATATGTGCTTAGTTCTGTAAAATAGAATGTTTCGCCAAATTCCCAATTTTCAAGTGCAAAGAATTCGTTGATTGCTGCAATTACTCGAGTCTTAACTTCGTTATCATTAATCACAAGATCAGGGTTCTTTACAATTTTAAATTTTGCTTGTAAGTCTGAAGAAGCGTTTTCTCCAAATAGTATCTTATACTTAACCGGATGGTAAATAATTTCATCGCTAATTGACTTAATAGTATTCAACTGTTGTCCATAATTCAAATACAATTCATCACTGCTTGGCGAAAGCGGCTTGGTACTTGTTGTGCCATTAATATATAATCTAAAATTATCATCGTATGATTTTGTTAACAAGTAAACATCAATAATATTGCTTACACTTGGATCGATACGAGTACTTTCATCAGCAGCATGTGCATAATGAAATTTAAGATTATTGCGACCTATCTTAGCACGATAACTTTGTGTTGTAGTAAGATTGCCTGTGGTCTTGTTTAATATTTGAAATACGTCTTCAGCTATAAAATAAAATATTTGTCCGTCATCATAGGTTGATGTGCTATTCAAGTTGTCTTTAGTAGCAATTACTTGAATACTTCCTGTGCCATCAGAAAACGCATATTTGCCTGCGTCTGTTGCAGGCAATGTTGAAATATAATTATATTCTTCAACTCCGTCAATTGTAGTTGTTTTTAATTGGAATACATATTTTTTCAATGGATTTGTAGTTTCATTTACAATTTCATCAAATAGCTGAGGATCGTCAACTACTCCGTCGTCATCTTCATCAAAGAAACTAACTTGTATTTTACTACTGTCTACATACCCTTCTGCATCTCTGTATTCTTCAACGATTTCCCAATCGTAATCAACTGTAAATGATGATGTTGAATCAGGTTGCTTATTAATGTTTAGTACTGAGATTTTATCTTTAATAATTTTTCCAGTTCTGTTGTTATAAATTTTATCTGAACTATCAAAATAGAATCTAATTTCTTCTGCACTCTCAAATACATATCTACTACCTCTATATGTAATAGTATATGTTTCGCCATTTGTTTCAAATAATAATAACCAACTTGCATCAAGCTGTTGGTTAGTAGTATCACCTGTTTTACCTATACTAAACGGACTATCAACGTTTAAATTATTAGTAGAAACTAATCTCCATTCGCCTGCATTAACGTCAAATCTTAGGCCAAAGCTATTATATGCAAACACTTGATCAATTAACTGTAGTGCTACTGCTGATTGCAATTCAGTCGCTAGTCGAGGAATAATTTGTACAAGTTTAGAACCTGCAGGTATGTTATCGTTAAGCATAACAGGACCTGTGCCATCTGCATTTGTCACTGTTCCGTCGCCAATTACACTAACAATTTTAGTCCATTTGTAGGATACAGAACCTGCTACATCAGCCGATGTAATAAGTTCATTGTCGTTAAAACTTTGAAAATACTTTCCACTTGGTGGTTGGAATTTTACAAGTGTGCCTGGTTTTAATAATTTTAAAGTACTTGCAGTAAACGTGCCTAATTGCGAGCGTGTTCCAACTGTATTAGTAAAATAACCAGTATTTTGATTAGTATCAACTGTTAGAGAATTCCAAGTAACACCTAAGTCTCCTACTAGAATTTTAGGAAAACTATTATAGTAATAATTTTTTACTTTTTTATCTTTAAGAATAGGTTCTATAATATTTGCAATGGCGCCTTCAATATCTGTTTTAGTTACAAAACTAAATTTTGACTTGGGTTCTAAGAATTCTTTAGTTATAATACCGTCGATTCCAAACAAGTTAGTTTTAGAATACTTTCCAGTTGCATCAACTAGATCTAAGTAACGACTAATTCCACTTGCTGTTCTGTTAACACTTTTAACTTTAATAATTTCTTGACTAATACCGAGAGGAGCAATTTGATAATCCTCAGCCGTAATCATTCTGTTCTGGGTATAGTATGTTGCCGGAGCATTGCGTTTAATGCTTGCGCTCGATTCGCTTGTACTTGCATTGTCAACTGTATACTTCAAACGAAATACCATTGTAAGTTGTTCTGATTTGCCAGTTTTACTAATGTAAGGAACTTTAATACTAACGCCACGCATATCGCTTGGCTCAATAACTAAACGTTGATTTTTGCTTGTTCTGTAATAGACTCTAAAATTACCCTGTGGTAAGTTACCAAATGTACCATCAGAGAATATTAAACTAATTCTATCGTTAGCTCGTGTTAGTACACTGTAGATGTTTCTAATGCTTTTGCTCAAACTATTATAGATAACATTGTTGCCTTCTACAGCATCAACTTTTGACCATAGTTCTTCTTCTAAACCGTAGTTATCAACTTTGTACAACCATACATCAGTTTGATTAATATTTGCTGCATCAATTGCAACAACTTGATTAGTACTTGGATTATCAACAGTGAATGTGCCTTGGTCCATTGCACCTTGTCTAAAATGACAGAAGTAGCCAGTATTAGAACTTGCTGGGCCTTTGCCGTCATCTCTGTATAGGAAGGCAAAGTTGTTTCCTGGAAACGGTGCTTCTTCTTTAATTTGACCTGCTTCTACATCAGTAGACACAATTTCAAACTTACTAGTTGACCCACTGATTGTTTTATTAAATCCATATACAGGCAGATCTGTATTTGCACTGTTTAATCTATATTGTTCAGTTGGTATTCCTGCAACTGTATCTTTTTTAGAAGGACGACCAATACTATTATTAACAGGCAATGCAGAATTTAAAATCTTTGTAAATTGTTCTTGCCAATTTGGATTACTTGGATCATTCCAAACAATCGTTTGATTTTCTAAGTTAAGATTATTTGAATCTCTAACACCTTCAGTTGTGTTAACTGATTCAATTTTAAGCAATCCGTTAGCTGCTTGATTACGTTTAGGATTGTACGATAGCAAACGAGCAAGACGGAGAACTGATTCTCTACGTTCTGCAAGTTCTAAAAAGTTTTCACGTGCATTTAAGTCAGTACGGAAGGCAATGTTTTGACCTAAGAAAGCAATTAGATCAATAAGTGCTAGGTACTCTGATGATTCAATGTAATCGTTAAAATCTTCTGGATAGTTTTGACGAATGTAATTAATCATTGTACGACGAAGGTTGTCAAAGTCGTATGATTTGAAGTCGGCGTTTCTATAGCTCTGATAGATACGCTTCCAATCTTCTGCTACTAGCAGTCTGTTTTGTCTGTCTGTTGATGACATGGATTTGCTTTCCTCTAACTTATAGTGTATTTATTAAATTCAATAAACCACGTATATTATTAGTTTGCTAGAAATCCGTTGTTTTGATCAAATGTTAATCGCATATTTTCAGCGATATTATATGGCAAAAATATTAATGTTGCATCTATTTGTAGACCGCTTTCGTACTGGTCGACTGTAATAGCAGTAACACTAACTCGAGGATCATAGTTAATAATAGTGGTTACATTTTCAGCAATTATTTGCTTGAGACTTTCAGTCAATGGTTCATATAATATGTCCCAAATAATTGTCCCAAAATTAGGATTGCTAAGAAGTTCGCCTTGGCGAATATGAAAATGGTTGATAATATCTTGTTTTACTAGTTGTAAATCATACAACTGAAAGCCAATATTATCTGGATTAACCGTAGAAAATCCTTTATAGGTTTTTTCGCCGATGCCATAATCAGGACGAGTGTTACCTTTTACAGTAATTTCTTTATAAAGTTTTTTCTCTAGTGTGCTCATACTGTATTTACCTTATGGAAGCGGAGTGTCTGTTGTTGTATTAACAACTCCTGTGCCAGCTTCATCATATCCGCCAGTGAGTGTTGCAGTGCCTCTAGCACGTACTGCTCTTAACGGAGCATCATCATACGATGATACTGTTCGCTGCGATATAGCAGCCTGGGCTGCTGCTTCGTCTCCTGCTCCGTTAGCTGCATTTCGTCGTGCTATAGCAGACTGAGCTGCTGCTTCGTCGCCTGCTCCGCTTGCTCCACTTCCGTCCCTTGACGGTGTGCTTGTTGTAGTAGCATTAGGTGGAATATATCCCGGGTCGGCAGTATCTGCTCCTGTTCTATTTGCTGCTACGCATGCTTCAAATGTATCTGGTTGCGTCTTAGAAGCACCTGTTGCTCCGCCAGCAGTACTAGATGCTGCACTACCTGCGCCGGCCGGCACTGTTGACGGTGGTGCTGCTGCGCCTGCTGTTGCTGCTGCTGGGCCGTTCATATGTATAGGTACCGCAGTTTCGTAATGCCCGGCACTTGATATATTACTTGTACCGCCGCAAGTAAGTCTTCCATCTGCACCTACTTTTACATCCCAGTTTGCTCCTGTTTGTGTTGACATTTGATTAGTTGCAATCATATTAATATTTGCGCCTGCTTTAATATTAATATTTTTTGCAGCATCTAAATTAATATCTTCATCTGAGTGAAAACTAATATTACCTTTTGAGTATACTTCAATAGTACCCTGTGCTGTCATTTCTATCCAGCTTTTTCCACTACCGTGTGCAATATAAATTAAATCTTCACTATTATGCAATAAGATTTGATGTCCGGTACGTGTTCTTAAACGTACAAGTTCATTAGCAGGGATCATAGGATCACCGCCGTCTGCTAACGAAGCATATATGCTCGGTGTACTTGATGCCGGTCCTTTTCTAAACAAACTAGGATCACCATCATCCATTACAAAAGTAGACCCTGTTAGTCTTGACGCTGGCATGTCAGTTTGTGAATTTTCTGGACCTACTTTAACCCTTGGCTTGCCTGGCCTACGATCTAAAGGTCCCGGAGTACTCATACCAAATACCATACTAGGAACTTCACGTCTTGCGCTTGATGTAGTAGTTCCTCTTATTTGATCATTAATTAGTCCAGCTTGAGTAAGTTGTGCTACTGCGTCTGTATTAACTGGTTTTAAAAATGTTGTAGGATCGTTGCCTACAGCAGCCTCATTTCGTTTGTTATATTCACCAACAGGTAATGTTTTAGTTTGATCTGTTTTATTATTTTTTGTGCTACCATTTCCTGGTATCATAAAGTTCATGAATTTTTCTTGTACGCAACCAAACCAAAATCCGCGACCCTTATCGCCTTCTACAAATATAACTAAAACCGTAGTTCCTATGTCTGGAGGCACTGCCCACATTCCATAGCTTTTTTGAGAGTAATCAAATCCTTCATTATCACTTGTTCCAGAATAAGGAGTGATACCGTAGAACGGGCTTAGATAACTAACAATTGCCATTTCTCCTGAGACATCTGTAGTATTACCTTCAGTTGATGATTTTAACAATTCTACTTCTAGAGATCCCATAAACTCAGTATCTAAGTGATTTTTTACAACAGCCATAAACGGGCCAGGACCATCAAAGGAACTTGCCTTTGGTTGTTCTTCTGGAGTTCTAGTATCTTGATTTG
>Ga0209137_1002044_pt1 | contig 18265 bp, 13 predicted proteins | sample SaaInl5LU_22_DNA_FD_184642 | JGI IMG/M metagenome (GOLD analysis project Ga0209137, IMG submission 184642) | Marine microbial communities from expanding oxygen minimum zones in the Saanich Inlet - ESP_105LU_22_DNA (SPAdes) (version 2) | ecosystem: Environmental > Aquatic > Marine > Intertidal... | reverse complement strand
ATGAAAACAGAACAACTACACAGCCTTTATTTAAAATGCAAAGGAATATCTACAGATACCAGAAAAATATCAAAAAACAACATGTATTTTGCTCTTAAAGGAGATAATTTTAATGGTAATACGTTTGCAAATCAAGCATTAAAGGAAGGTGCTAAATATGTTATTATAGACGAGCCAGAATATAAAACATCAGACCAGACTATTTTAGTAGATAATGTTTTAGAAAGTCTACAATCCTTAGCCTCGTTTCATAGAACGTATTTAAACGTTCCTATAATAGCTTTAACAGGTAGTAATGGAAAAACAACTACTAAAGAATTAATAAACTGTGTGCTTTCTAAACAGTATAAAACAGTTGCTACTGTTGGAAATTTAAACAACCATATTGGAGTACCATTAACTCTACTATCTATGACCAAAGAAACAGAAATAGGAATTGTAGAAATGGGTGCCAATCACCAAAAAGAAATTGAATTTTTATGTACTATAGCAAAGCCAGACTATGGTTACATTACTAATTTTGGAAAAGCACACCTAGAAGGTTTTGGTGGTATACAAGGTGTAATTAAAGGAAAAAGTGAAATGTATAGTTATTTAATTGAAAACGACAAATATATATTTCTAAATGCAGATGATACCATTCAAAAAGAAAAACTAAATACTTATATTAAAAAGTTTGGGTTTTCTGAAACAGATAATAATTACTTTAAAATTAAATTTATAGATGCAAATCCGTTTGTTTCATTTAAAATTGAAAATACAGTAATTCATTCTCAGCTTATAGGAAAATATAATTTCACAAATCTATGTGCAGCTTCAATAATTGGTAAATATTTTAATGTTACCATAAGTACAATCAAAAATGCAATAGAAAATTACACACCAGCAAATAATCGTTCTCAAATTATTGAGAAAGGTAATAATAAAATCATTCTAGACGCATACAATGCTAATCCCACAAGTATGGTAGCTGCTTTAGAGCATTTTAGTAACCTAAAAGACGACACTAAAATCGCTTTTTTAGGAGATATGTTCGAACTAGGAAAAGATGCTAAAAGAGAGCACCAGGCAATTGCAGATTTAGCAACTAATCTTGATTTTGACAAGGTTTATTTAATTGGTAAAAACTTTTATAAAACTGAAATAAATACAAAAGACACAGAATTACATGAAACTTTTGAAGCACTAAAAGAAAATTTTAATACTATAGCGATAGATAATGCTACACTATTAATTAAAGGATCTCGTGGAATGGCTTTAGAGCGTTTGTTAGACTTATTGTAGAAATTTGCTGTATAGTTTTATCTAAAAAATAATTTAGGCAGTAACAGAAGTAGAAATAAAAGGAAATAAAAAACCCAATGAAAAATTCATTGGGCTTTTAAATTTAAGTGGGCGACAAGGGATTCGAACCCCTGACCCCTTGGGTGTAAACCAAGTGCTCTGAACCAACTGAGCTAGTCGCCCTAATTATTAGGTGTGCAAATATACACGAGATTTTGAATACACAAAAGTTTTTTTGAAAAAATTTTTAAATTATTTCTGCAACCACAAAAGTACTACCTCCAACGTAAACAACATCTTCACTATTAGCATTTTCTAAAGCTTTTTTATATGCTTCATTTACAGAATTATAAGTGTTAGAAATTAAATTTTGGTCATTAAAATACAATTTAAGTTTATTAGAATCTAAACCTCTTGGTATATTAGGTTTACACAAATAATATTTGGCATTAATTGGTAAAAGGTCTGCAATTGTTTCTAAATTTTTATCATTTACAACTCCAAAAACGATATGTAACTGTTTATATTTTTCTCTTTGGAGTTGTTTTAATACAATTTCTAATCCTTCTCTATTGTGAGCAGTGTCGCAAATAACTTTTGGAGACTGCTTTAAAATTTGCCATCTTCCGAGTAAACCAGTATTCTTTACCACATTAAGCAGTCCGTATTTTATGTCTTCTTCAGAAATTTTATATTGCTTTAATTGCAGTTCTCTTATTGATTGCACTGCTGTTTTAATATTTTTATCTTGATAAGCACCTTTTAGATCACAATCATACTTACTAGATTTAATTTTATCTGCAAAAATTATTTTTGCTTTTTTTACTAAAGCTATTCTTTTAAAAACATTTTTAGTTTCGTTTTGAATCTCTCCTATTACTATAGGAATATTAGATTTAATAATCCCACCTTTTTCATTAGCTATAGACTCTAAAGTGTTTCCTAGAAATTGAACATGATCTAACCCTATGTTTGTTATTACAGAAACTTCTGGAGTAATTATATTTGTAGAATCTAATCTACCTCCAAGACCTACTTCAATAACTGCTATATCAACCTTCTGTTTTGCAAAATAATCGAAAGCCAAACCTACAGTCATCTCAAAAAACGATAAGCTATTAGCCTCAAAAAAAGGTTTATTTCGATTTATAAATTGAATTACAAACTGTTTACTTATTTCCTTACCATTTATTTTAATACGTTCTCTGTAATCTTTTAAGTGTGGAGAAGTGTATAGACCAACTTTATATCCTGATTCTTGTAGGATTGAAGCTAACATGTGACTTGTAGAACCTTTACCATTAGTTCCTGCAACATGTATTGATTTGAATTTATTTTCAGGATTATTAAGATGTTGAGCTAGTAGAATTGTATTACTTAAATCTATTTTATAAGCGTTTTTACCTTGCTTTTGATACATTGGGAGTTGAGAAAACATCCATTTAACGGTATCTTGGTAAGTCATTATTATTGTCCTATTTTGAAATCTATACTCACAAAACCTATCTGTCTTATTGGTGCTTTAGGATCTGCTTTCCATTTATGAGATTTAGCTATTTTTAAAGCTGGCTCTATTAAACAATCTGCAGTGTTTACTGTACCTTTTGATCGTTCTGCCTTAACAACTTTACCAGATCTATCTACTTCAATCTTAATAACAACTAATCCAGACTCATTACACTTTTGTGCTGTTTTTTCAAAATTAGGTTTACCTCTACCATTTAATCCATAACCTATACCTCCATTTCCTGAACCAGCGTTTCCAAAGTAACTTGGTGCATATGGATTTCCATCTAATTGCCCTTTATCTCCAGACTTGTTATCATTTCCTTCACCTCCATTTGTATCACCATCAGTATTATTCATTCCTCCCATTAATGCATCAATTTCTGCTTTCTTTTTAGCTTCTTCTGCTTTCTTTGCTGCATCAGCATCTGCAATCTCTTTAGCTTTCTTAGCAACTTCTTTATTAGCGTTATCCTCTGCTACTGCTTTTGCTTTTTTTACTGCTTCCGCTTTTTTAATTGCTATAGCATCTTCTGTCTCTTGAGTTAAAACATCTTCCTTTGCTGCTGTTGACGTTGTTTGCGTATTATTAGGCTCTACTTGTGCTTCTTGAGGTTGTTTATTACTATTTAAATCTAGAGACTTTACTGGTTTATCTGGTTGTATGTCTCCATTTCCTACTGATGAATTGCCGAAGTTAATGGCAACTCCATATTCTTCTGGAGGATCTTGATATGATTGACCAACTACAAAACAAAGTAATACTAATATAACAACTATTAAAGTTGTTATAACAGCTGAATTTTTTTCGTGTTTTGTTTCTAAGTATTTCATCTTATTTTGACTTTAGTACTAGAAAAGAATACTCTATCATTAGGTATTTACTCATTCATATTAATAAGAATAGGTAAATCAAAAGAAACTGCTGCAGGTCTACCCTGTTGCATTCCTGGTTTCATTTTAGGTAACAAACCAACAACTCTTTTTGCCTCACCTTCTAATTTGTCATGTTCTGCTTTTGCTCTTATACCCACAATACTTCCAGTTTCACTTATAGTAAAACGAATGTAAATTTTTTGTTTTCCATTTAATCCTAGATCTGAAGCTAATATTTTATTAAAATTCTGATTTAGAAATTGCTTGATTTTAGCATTCATGCATTTTTTTCTAGATTCATTATTTCCAGATTCACATCCTGGGTAAATAGGAGCGTTTTCAATAACATCAAACTTAACTGAGCCACCACCTTTACTGTTCGCTTTTGCAGCTGCTGCTGCCTTAGCATCTCGTACTGCTTTATCTGAAGCTGCTTTATCTGCCGCTGCCTTGACAGCTGCTTCTTTTTCTGCTTTGGCTTTTGCATCTGCTACTGCTTTAGCTTCTGCATCTTTAGCTGCTTTATCAGCTTTAGCTTTGGCTTCTGCAAGCTTTTTCGCTGCTGCTTTTTCTTTAGCCTCTTGTGCTTCTCTAGCTTCTTTTTTTTGTTTTTCTAATTTTTCATTAGCCAGTTTAGCTTCTTTTTTTTCTATAGCTTCCTTTGCTTCCTTTGCCTCTTTTTCGTTTTTAATTTTTAACGCTTCCTCTTCTTGTTGTGCTAATAACTTTTCTGCTTCTGCTGCTACTTGTTCTTCTGCTGTTTCTAAAGCTTCCTGAGCAGCTTTTTCTTCAGCTAACTTTTCTTCAGCTAACTTTTCTTCTGCTTGCTCTTGTTTATCTATTTCTTGATCTGTGGTTTCTTCAATAACTTCTTCTGCAACTTCATCTTTTAGAATTTCTTCTTCAATTTCCTCTTCGGTTTCTTCTGACTCAGACTCAATTTCCTTTGCACTTTCTGAATTATCAGGCTTTACATTATCACTAATTACACTTGCATCTCCAAAATTAATTGCTACTCCATATTCCTCTGGTGGATCTTGATAATCTTGACCAACAACAAAACATAGAAGCACTAAAATAACTACAATAATTGCTGTAATTGTAGCTGATTTTTTTTCATGTTTTGTTTCTAAATATTTCATATAAGTTAATATTAAAAGACGTTTAAAGTAGTTGATACATAACTATGTTCTATTGTGATTGTACTGCCAAGGTTGATTTTATCTTATTTCTATTAGCAATATCCATGATGTAAACGACATGTTTCATTTCTACATCTTGATCTGAGCGAATAGTTATTGTAGGAGCTTCTGCTCCACCAAGTTTTGTTAACAACTCTGATTCTAAGAGATCTTTAGACACTTGTTTCATGTCTATATAGTAATTGGTATTTTTATCTACACTAACAGATACACTTTTGGTTTGTGTTGTCTTACTTGTTGATTTTGGTAATAACAAATCTATGGCTTCTGCAGAAACTAGTGTAGAAGCAATCATAAAAAAGATAAGTAAAAGGAATACAATATCTGTCATAGAAGACATATTGAATTCTGGTGTTACTTTATTTCTTCCGCGTAAATTCATAAACTAGTTATTAAATTGGTTCATTTAAAAGGTCTAAAAATTCTAATGAATTTGCTTCCATTTTATAAACAATCTTATCTGTCTTTACCACCAGATGGTTATATGCTATGTAAGCAATAATACCTACAATTAAACCTCCAACTGTTGTGGTCATTGCTGTATATAATCCATCTGCTAAAGTTTTTATATCTATAGAACCTCCTGAATTTGCAATTTCGAATATTGATAATATCATTCCAATTACTGTTCCAAGAAAACCAATCATTGGAGCTGCTCCAGATATGGTAGCTAAAACACTTACATTTTTTTCTAAGCTATAAATCTCTAAACGCCCAGCATTTTCTATTGCTGTATTAATATCGTCTAAAGGTTTACCAATTCTAGAAATACCTTTACTAATTAATCTTGAGACAGGTGAATTTGCTTGTGAACATAAGTTTTGAGCAGAGTCAATTTTGCCTTCACTTACATAATTTTTTATTTGATTCATGAAGTTAGAATCTACTTTTGAAGCTTCCTTAATAGCGAGGAGTCTTTCAAAATAGATATATAATGCGACAACAAACAAAACAAATAACAAGCCAATAATTACTATTCCTGCTGTTCCTCCTGTTGTTATTAACTCTATTATTGAGAGTGTTTTTTCTACTGTTTCTCCATCTGCTAAAACTTCTGCATCTTGAGCTGTGTCTTGTATTAAAGTACTAATCATATTGTGTTTTTATATAAATGTATAACGTTAATTTTTACAGTTGCGTATATTAAAACAAAGTTCTTGTCCAAAAGAAAACCAATGTTCCTGCTAAAAACCCAACTAATGCTAACCAAGATATTTTTTTAAAATACCAGAAAAAGTCTATTTTTTCCATTCCCATAGCAACTACTCCAGCTGCAGAACCAATAATTAACATACTTCCACCTGTTCCTGCTGAGTAAGCAATAAAGTGCCATAACTCATTATCCATAGGCTCTGAAAACATTCCTAAACTTGCTGCTACCAAAGGTACATTGTCTATAACTGCAGATCCTATGCCTAATAATATTACTACTAAATCTGATACACCAGAATGATGTAGCTCTGTTCCTAACATTGGAACAGATGTTTGTAATGAATCTGCAAAAAGAAACAATGTTCCTAAAGACTCTAATGCAGCAACAGCCATTAATATTCCTAAGAAAAATAAAATACTTGGTAATTCTATTTTAGATAAAGAATGATGCACAGGACTATGGTGAGCATTTGCTTGGCTTTCTCCACCATCCATTTCAGTTAAACTAAATTTTGAAGAACTATAAATCTCTGCAAAAATTGCAACTACACCTAGAGACAACATCATACCAACATAAGGTGGTAAATGTGTTACCATTTTAAAAATAGGCACAAAAACTATAGCTCCTAAACCTAAATATAACATAGTAGCACTAAAACGACTTTTTGGTTTATCATTGGTCTCTTCTTCAACATCTAAATTACCTTTAAACGCTGGTAAAAATGATGCTATAAATGTTGGTACTAACATACATATTAATGATGGCAATAACAGGTAACCAAATAAATGACCTGTAGAAACTTTTTTCCCAATCCATAACATAGTTGTTGTTACATCACCAATTGGAGAAAAAGCACCTCCTGCATTTGCTGCGATGATAATTAATCCTGCATACCAAATACGTACATTTCTATCTTTTACAATTTTTTGAAGTATTGATATTAAAACAATTGTAGCTGTAAGGTTATCTATGATTGCTGAAAGAACAAATGCTAATCCACAAAAAATCCATAAAATTTTAGATTTCTTTTTGGTTTTTATAAAGTTTTTTATTGTTGAAAAACCATCGAAATAATCAATAATCTCTACAATAGTCATTGCGCCTAATAAGAACACTAAAATCTCGGCTGTTTTACCAAGATGATGTAATAAGGTTTCTTCCATTAAATGCATTTTAGCTTCATGACCTAATGCTGGAAAATTATCTACTAAAGCATGTTTAGCAGAATCGAACCAATTTGGAAATGAATCTATACCTAATGAAATTAATGCCCAACTTATAGCCATCATGACTAAAGCAGGAATTAATTTGTCTATTTTAATACTGTACTCTAATGTAATGGCTAAATAGCCAAATACAAATACTAGAATAATTACTGTTTCCATAGTTTTTATTAAATATTAAACAAGTTGAGTTAGCGCAATTTCGAATGCTGTTTTACTAATCTCTGTTTTACTTGGGTTTTTATCGTATGTATTTTGAATTGCTTTTTTTATAATATTTGAAGTGTCGTTAAAGATCGCTTCATCTGTCATTTGGACTTTACGTTCCATAAAGTATGCAAAGACTCTTGCCATACCACAGTTTGAAATAAAGTCTGGAATTAAGCTTACTTTTTCATCTGTACTCTCCATAATACTTCCAAAGAAAATTTCTTTATCTGCAAATGGCACATTTGCTCCACATGAAATAACTTCTAATCCTGTAGAAATCATTTGATTAATTTGGTCTTGCGTTATGAGTCGAGATGCTGCACAAGGAGCAAATATTTCTGTTTGAAGCGACCAAATACGCTCGTTCATTTCTGAAAACGGAATCATGTTATCTACTGCTAATGTGTTTCCGTTTTTAGTTAAGAAAAAGTTGGTTATTTCATCGAAAGAAAAACCATCCTCGTTTATAACTCCTCCTGAAATATCAATAATACCAACAATTTTAGCTCCCATTTGTGCTAGGTAATATGCAGCAGCAGAACCTACGTTTCCAAATCCTTGAACAACTGCTCTCTTACCAACAACGCTTCCTCCATAAATTTCGTAAAAATGCTTTACAGCTTCTGCAACACCATAACCAGTAATCATATCTGCTACAGTATATTTCCTAGCAACATCTGGCGAAAAGCCCGGATTCTCTATAACTTTAATAACACCTTGGCGTAACTGCCCAATTCTATTAATTTTATCGGCTTCAGTTGGTTTAAAGTGACCATTAAATACACCTTCCTGTGGATGCCAAACTCCAGATTCTTCTGTAATTGGAATAACTTCGTGAATTTCATCTACGTTTAAATCACCACCTGTACCATAATAACTTTTAAGCAATGGTGAAACAGCTTTATACCAACGCTCAAGAACACCTTTTTTTCTAGGATCTTTTGGGTCGAAATTAATACCAGATTTTGCGCCACCTATTGCTGGTCCTGAAACTGTAAATTTCACTTCCATTGTTTTAGCTAAGGATAAAACTTCATTCATGTCTAAGCCTATACGCATTCTTGTTCCTCCACCTGCTGCACCTCCTCTAAGAGAGTTTATTACTGTCCATCCTTCTGCTTCGGTTTCTGCGTCTTTCCAATTAAAAACTATTTCTGGTTCTTTGTTTTCGTATATTTTTAGTAATTCTTTCATTTATAATTTATTGAATTGTTGTTAGAGCCTAAACACCATATTTTTTTTTATTTGGTGTTTTTTTTTAATTCTGAAAATATAATTGAAATATAGCTAAAGTTGATTCATATTGGAAAGCATTTAGTTGGTTTGTTTCAACAAATATAAAAAACAAAAAATGGGTTTAAAAAGTAAAGCCATTTAATTGTGAGAAAATTGTAGATTTTTATTTTTAAGTCATGATTATAAGAAGTTAAATGTCTGTTTGTAGACTATTTTTTTCTTTAATAGTTAGTTAGTTTTGTTATCCCAAGTATAGTTTGCCAGAGGTATGATCTTTAATAGCACCTGTAACGCTAGCAAGACAGTTGTTTTTGTCACGAAGTTTTAAAACACCTAAAAAACCAAAAATTAAAGCTTCTTTAAACTCTATAATTTGAGTAGAAGGTATTTTGATTGAATTTTCACTTAGCGCTTTTATTCTAGACATTAAAAATAAATTATAAACTCCTCCTCCAGTAACCAAAACTGAATCGCACTCTGTTTTATTAGTAATTTGATTTATTTGAATTGCTATGTGCTCTACAACAGTTCTTAATACATCTTTTACAGGTAGGCTACAAGCATCTATTATTGGGAGCATTGTTGCATTTACCCATTCTAAACCCAGAGATTTAGGATGGTTTTGTTTATAAAACTGAAGGTTGTTTAATTTCTTTAATAAATTATTATTTAGTGTTCCTTCTTTTGCTAAAGCACCTTTGTCATCATAAGCTATACCAAATTTGGAAACATATTTATTTAACACAATATTTACAGGACAAATATCAAAAGCTATTCTAATTCCATTAATTTTTGTTGAAACATTTGCAAAACCGCCTAGGTTAACACAATAGTCATAGTCTTGGAACAACAATTCATCACCAATGGGAACCAAAGGAGCTCCTTGACCTCCAAGTTCAACATCTTGGACTCTAAAATCGCAAATCACTGTTTGTTTAATTTTTTGTGCTAATATGGGAAGATTTCCAATTTGGTAGGTTAATTTGTTTTCTGGTCTGTGTAATGCAGTATGTCCATGAGAACATACTGCATCAATGTTTGAAATGTTATTTTTTTTTATGAAAGCTGAAATAACATCACTTAAATATAAAGTATATTCAATATCTAACTTGCTTAGCACTTCATCTGAATATGTAACTAAATCTATCAATTTTCGTAGCCATTGTTCATCGTATCCTATAGTTTCTGCTTCAATAATTTTAAACGACCAGGAATTGTTTAGCTTAAAATTTATTAATGCAATATCAATTCCATCTAAAGATGTGCCAGACATTACACCTATAACATTATATTCTTCTTTTATCATATTCTGTAAAAATAACTATAACGATTGAAAAAATACTAATAAAGACTTATCTTTGCATCAAAATTTTGTTAAATCAACAGTCAAATAAAAATTATGGATTTTAGCCTTACTGAAGAACATATCATGATTCGCGATGCTGCTCGCGATTTTGCACAAACTGAATTATTACCAGGTGTTATAGAACGAGACAATACACAAACTTTCCCAGACGAGTTAGTTCGTAAAATGGGAGCATTAGGATTTATGGGAATCATGGTAGACCCAAAATATGGTGGAAGTGGAATGGATGCTATTTCTTATGTTTTAATAATGGAAGAATTATCTAAAATAGATGCATCTGCATCTGTAATGATCTCTGTAAATAACTCTTTAGTGTGTTATGGGTTAGAGGCTTATGGTGACGAAGAACAAAAGCAAAAATATTTAACTAAATTGACAACTGGAGAACAAATTGGTGCCTTTTGTTTAAGTGAACCAGAAGCTGGAAGTGATGCAACTTCTCAAAAAACTACAGCTATAGATAAAGGAGATCATTATGTAATTAATGGTACAAAAAATTGGATTACTAATGGTGGACGTAGCGATGTTTATTTAGTTATAGCACAAACAGATCGAGATAAAGGACATAAAGGCATTAACGCTTTTATAGTAGAAAGAGGAACTCCTGGTTTTGATATTGGTCCTAAAGAAGATAAATTAGGAATTAGAGGAAGTGATACGCACACATTACAATTTAATGATGTAAAAGTCCCTAAAGAAAATAGAATTGGAGAAGATGGATTTGGGTTTAAGTTTGCTATGAAGACACTATCTGGTGGACGAATAGGTATTGCCGCACAAGCTTTAGGTATTGCAGCAGGTGCTTATGAATTGGCTTTAAAATACAGTAAAGAACGCAAAGCTTTTGGAACAGAAATCTGTAATCATCAAGCAATTGCTTTTAAATTAGCTGATATGTACACAGAAATTGAAGCTGCACGTCTATTAGTGATGAAATCTGCTTGGGATAAAGATCAAGGTAATAATTACGATATGTCTAGTGCTATGGCTAAACTTTATGCCAGTAAAGTAGCAATGGAGCAAACGGTTGAAGCTGTACAAATACACGGTGGAAATGGTTTTGTAAAAGAATATCATGTAGAGCGTATGATGCGTGATGCAAAAATTACTCAGATTTACGAGGGCACCTCTGAAATACAAAAAATTGTAATTTCTAGAGGTGTAATAAGAGGTTAACATTAATTTAAAACTATAGCCATGAAAAAATTTATTTTAATTATCACTTTACTTTTTTCTTATTCCGTAAGCGCAAATAACATAAGAGTAAACAACATCTCATTATAAAACTTAAACGACATTTCAAACTGGGTTCATGTAGAATTCGACCTTGCTTGGGATAATTCTTGGAGAATAAGTTCAGGACCATCTAATTGGGATGCAGCCTGGGTATTTATTAAATATCGTGTTAATAATGGTACATGGACACATGGTATTATTAGTCAGGCAAATTCTGTAGCTTCTCCAGGATCGACCTTAGATGTAACACCTGACGGAATAGGCGCCATGATATATAGAGATGCAGACGGAAGTGGAAACGTAAACTTCCAAAATATGCAAATTCGTTGGAACTTTGGTTCTACAGCACTAATGATATTATTGACATTCAAGTTTTTGCAATTGAAATGGTATATGTTCCGGAAGGCGCTTTTTACGTTGGTGGAACTACTGGAAATGAAGCTAATAAATTTCATAGTGGTGGTTTTTCTACTTCATCATCCTATAGAATTACTTCAGAAAATGCATTAACGATTGCAAATACTTCTGGAAATATGTTCTACACTGCTACAAACTCTAATGGTGGAGATCAAACAGGAGTTTTACAAGCAACCTATCCAAAAGGATACAACGCTTTTTACTCTATGAAATATGAAGTTTCCGAAGGACAATGGGTAGCTTTCTTTAATAGTCTAACAGAAAATCAAAAAACAAACCTAGACGTTACAGATGCCGATCATAAAAATAGTGATGCTGTTGTGAGTAGAAATACAATTGCTTGGACAGGTGGTACAGCAAGTGCTACAACAACTGCTCCAGATAGAGCAGTAAGTTATTTAGATATTTCTGATATGAATTCCTATATGGACTGGACTGGACTGTGCCCACTTACTGAACTAGAATATGAAAAAGCATGTCGAGGACCTATTTTACCAAAACCTGGCGAATTTGCTTGGGGAAGTAATAATATTGCTTCCAATGATTATAATTTAGTAAATTCAGGGTTCTTAAGTGAACGTATTACAAATCCAGAAGTAAATACAGGAAATGCAATGTATAGTATCACTAATGGTGTATTAAGTGGACCATTAAGAAATGGAATATTTGCGGCAAGTGCTATCAATAATAACAGAGAAGAAACTGGTGGAAGTTATTACGGAATCATGGAATTATCTGGAAACTTATACGAGCGCGTTGTTACTGTAGGAACAGCACAAGGAAGAAATTTTACAGGATTACATGGAAATGGAATTATAAGTTCTACAACAGGAAATGGAACCGTATCTAATTGGCCAAACAATACTACTGGTGATGGATACAGTTTCCGTGGAGGAAGTTGGTTAAATGGAGCAGATTTTATAAGAGTTTCAGATCGTTTTGATGGTGCTTCATTAATTGCTGGAGGAAATAATCGTCTTGGATTTAGAGCAGCAAGAACTGCACCTTAATTTTTAGAAAAGATGAAAAAAAGATTCTTAATCTTATTTTTTATACTATTCCAATGTATACAAGTATTTGCTCAATACAAAGGTGGAAACGCAGATGGACATGATGTTGATGCAAGACTTAATACTACATTAGATAATATTTCTTTAGCCATACTATACCAAGGTAGTAATGGCGATGGACATAATGCTGAATCAAGACTCAATACCACGTTAGAAAATATTATTTTAACCGTATTATACGAAGGCCAGAATGGTGACGGACACGACGTTGAAGCTTTGCTAAATACAACCTTAGACAATATCTCTTTAGTTGTATTATATGAAGGTGGAAATGGCGATGGACATGACGTTGAAGGCGTATTCAATACGACATTAGACAATCTTTCTCTAGCAGTACTATATGCTGGTGGAAATGGTGATGGACATGATGTGGAAGGCGTATTCAACACGACATTGGACAATCTATCTCTAGCCGTTATATATGAAGGTGGAAATGGTGATGGACATGATGTAGAAAGCTTACTCAATACAACATTAGATAATATTTCTTTAATTGTATTATATGAAGGTGGAAATGGTGATGGATTTGATGTAGCTCAAGAAAATGTATTTCTAGACCCTAATCAAATTGTAGACTTACGTCTTGCACTTAAAGTTTTATTACAAGGTGCTACAATTAATCCAATTAATTCGGGAATAATGAATGATGTTTTAAGAGCTGATGGTATGCTACCAACAACTAGTCCTTATGCCGACATGGCTACAGTTGATCCTTCAATTTTTAATACTGGAGGTACAACAGGAATAGGGACATCAAATAACGATATTGTAGATTGGGTTTGGATAGAAATTAGAAATAATACAGATAGTACTTTTATAGTAGATGATAGATCTGCTTTACTTCAACCCGATGGAGACGTTGTTGATTTTGATGGAGTGTCTTCTATAACATTAGAAGGATTTACAGATTCTTATTATGTAGCAGTAAAACATCGTAACCACTTAGGAATTGTAACTTTAAATGCTATTCCTTTATCTGTTGCAACTACCAATATTAATCTTACTAATAATACTATTCCAACTTTTGGAACTAATGCTCAAGTGTTATTATTAAACGGCAGTCTGGCCATGTGGGCTGGAAATGTTAATGGAGATACGATTATACAATATTCAGGAACAAATCCAGATTCTCCAAGTATTTTATCTGAAGTGCTAAATAATCCAGGTAACTTTTTAAACTTTCCAACATATATTGTAAATGGCTATAATGTAAACGATATTGATATGAATGGAAAAACACAGTACTCAGGCACAGAACCAGACACACCAATAATTTTACAAAGTGTATTATTACATCCAGGAAATTTTCTTAACTTTACTACATACCAAATCCTAGAACAATTACCTGAAAATTAAATCTTATGAAAAAGATTACAATTTTAACAATCGTTTTATTTAGTCTAATTTTTGGACAACTACACGCTCAAGATGGCTATACATATACATTAGTAGATAATGGAGGCTATAGTTTTAGTATCGCAGCTGTTCCAAACGCTAGTTCTAGTAATTTTGCTACTTCGGTACAAAGTTACGGCTTTACAATCATCGTTCCTGATGGAGTTACGGCATCTATAACCTCTTCTTTAGGTGGTGCTGCAAATGCTACATTTTTTAATGGAAATGATATTGCACAACCAACTATCGATGGCTATTTAATTACAGAAACACTAGGTAGTCCTGCTTCATTACCAGCACCTTCAGCTGCTACAAATTCACCTATGGTTACTATTCAAGTTAATGGAAGTCCAACTTCAGGCATAATGTATATACTAGAAAATAATTCGGCAATAGCATCTGCAATAACGCCTTTAAAAAGTTTTATGCAAGCTGATATGGTTGATGACGGGATGGCTACTTATACAAACAGAGTTAACCCAAGTGCTAGTGCAGTTACAGATCCTAGTGCATTCGATTTTGCGACCATGAGTACATTAACTGTTGAAGAAAATGAATTAGTAGATTTTTCTATGTACCCAAACCCAGCTAGTGATATTGTTCAATTAAAATTTCCAGTTGGTATAGAAAATACTAAAGTTGAAATCTTCGATATTTTAGGGAAACAAATTAAAGTAAACTTATCTGAAGAAAACACTATAGATGTAAGCAAATTACCTTCAGGAGCTTACTTTGTTTCAATAACTGCAGATGATACTAAAGTGACTAAGAAGCTTATTATAAAATAAACCTTAACAGTTTTACATAACCCAAAAGGTTTCAGAGTTTCTGAAACCTTTTTTTATTGTCTAGATAAATAATCTAAAACCAAACGTAACTCTGCAAAAGTATATTTATTATCTATTTGGTGTTTTAGATCTGAAAGGTTTTCAAAGGTATGCTTAGGAATAATTTCAATTAATTCTTCGTAATGTTTTTCTGAAATTAAATCTAGAATTTTCAAGTCACCTGAAGGAATAAAACTTGCCAAATGAACAGTTATAGTATTCTCATTTAAATCACGTTGTAATGCAATTTGTGCTATTGTTTTACCAGATTTAAAGAGCTTTAAAGAGATGTCTTTTGTTTCTCCTTTTTTTTGCTTAGGCTTTTCTTTGAATAAAAACTGGCTGTTTTTAGAAGTTTCAATATTATTTTCATCACAATACGCTCTAATTACATTTAAAATTTGGTTACCATATTTTTCAACGCGTGTTTTTCCAAAACCATTTATTTTTAGCAACTCTGCTTTATTGGTAGGTAAGGTTTCACATATCTCGTACAACGATTTCTGACTAAAAATTTGATAATGGATTAAATCTTTATCATTAGCTATAGTATTTCTTAATTCACGAAGTAATTCAAATAACTCTATGTTGTTTGTTCCTTCTATGATAGACTTTCGCGTTTTTTTTGGGGCTTCTTTTGTTAAAAAAACTGACTTAGCTCTTAAATCTAAAAACGCGTGAACGTTAAATCCGACTTTTAAACCTTTAAAATAAAGTTGCTTTGTAGCTACTATTTCTTCAAATAAATCTAAAGCTTTATTAAACTCTCTTTCAATAGCCTTATTATCTGTAGTAAAATTAAATGTTTTATAATGCCCTAGAATATTAGTTACTAATTGTTTGTTATAGTATTCAATGGCTTTAATAAAACGAGATTGAATTTCTGTACTTGTTTCTGGTAATAGTTTAACTTCAGAGAGCTCTCTTAACTGTGTTTTAAATGCACTTGCTACTTTTAGTAGATTTGTTATGATGTCTTTAATTGCTATTAATGAAATTTCTGGAGAACATTCTATACTTCCTTTATTTTTATAATAAATATCTAAAATTCTATTAACAGGTTTTAAAAGGTTGTAAAAGTCGAAAACCTCATAAATTAATTCAAGTTGATATTCAGACATTGATTGTTTAAGAACAATCTCATCTGGTTGGTTATCTTCGGTGAACTTGTTAAAGGAAAGAACATTAACATCACAAATTATTTGATTTGAATTAATTGTACTTTTTAATACTAAACCCTCTAAACTCTTGCAACGACTTAGTGCTACATATGTTTGTCCATGAGCAAATGCACCTTCAGCATCAATAATTGCTTTTTCAAAGGTTAAACCTTGACTTTTATGAATTGTAATGGCCCATGCTAAACGCAATGGAATTTGTGTATAAGAACCGATTTTATTTTCAGTAATAGTCTTAGTTTCTTTATCAAGTGTATAATTTATATTTTCCCACACTTCTGGTTTAGTAATAATATTAAAATCATCATCTGGACATTTTACGACAACTTCATATTCATCCAATGAGATAACTTTTCCTATTTTACCATTAAAGTAGCGTTTTTCTTGAGAACTATCATTTTTTACAAACATAACCTGGGCTCCAACTTTTAAGGTTAATATATCATCATTTGGAAAAGAATACTCTGGAAATTTACCGTATATTATCGCTTTATAAACATAAGGTGTACTTTTTAGCTTGTTTATTTCCTTTTGGTTATTTAAGTCAGCTTTCCAGTTGTGAGTAGTTAATGAAATATAACCATCAAATTCGTTAGGTGTAAAATTAGGATTGAATCTTTTGTTGAGTTCAAGAGCAGAAGTTTGGCTAAGGCAATTATTTCTAATCTCATTTAAAATTTTAATAAACTTAGGGTTGTTTTGTCTGTAAATATGTGTTAAATCTACTGTTAGTGCATTACAGCTTCTAAAGGCATTACTACTAAAAAAGAAAGCATTTTTATAATGGTTTTTAAGTAAATTCCATTCATTTTCATTGACGACAGGAGATAGCTGTTGTAAATCGCCAATCATCAATACTTGTACACCTCCAAAAACTTTTTCTCTATTTCTAAAACGTCTTAGTATTTTATCTATTCCATCGAGTAAATCGGCACGAACCATGCTAACTTCATCAATAATTAATAAGTCTAAAGACTTAATAATATTAATTTTAGTTCTTGAAAATTTTCGATTGAAAGCACCAGAATTGATATCTTGATTTGGTAAGATAGGACCAAAAGGTATCTGAAAAAAAGAATGAATAGTAACTCCTTTAGCATTTATAGCTGCCACTCCAGTAGGAGCTACAATAGTAATACGTTTTAAAGATTCTCTTTTTACCTTATGTAAAAAAGTAGTTTTCCCTGTACCTGCTTTACCAGTTAAAAAAATATTCCTATTAGTATTATTAACAAAATTCCAAGCTATGACTAATTCTTTATTAACGAACATGCAATATCAGTAAATAAAACTATTAAGATAGTAAAATTAAAAATGATTAATTTTAGAAAACATTATATTCATAAAAACGAAATTAAAGAGAATAAATCATATTATAAAATTATTATCCGTATTAGTAAAAACATTTAAAAGTTATATACAAAAAAAATCCTCAACAAATAATGTTGAGGATTTCTAAAAAAGGCGACGACCTACTCTCCCACAAATGTAGTACCATCGGCGCAAATAGGCTTAACTTCTCTGTTCGGAATGGTAAGAGGTGAGCCCTATCGCAATAATCACCTTAAAACTTTCGGTGTCTGTAAATTATATAAATCTACTTACCGTATTTAATAACATATTGAAAAAAGGACAAGATTTGTCATATACACATAAAAAATTATATTTTATTGAACTTAGAAAAAAAACAGCCGTACAATAAGCCTATGGGTTATTAGTATCACTCGGCTATGACATTACTGCCTTTACACCTATGACCTATCAACGTGGTAATCTCCCACGACCCTTTAAAGAAATCTCATCTTGTGGTGGGTTTCGCGCTTATATGCTTTCAGCGCTTATCCCTTCCCAACGTAGCTACTCTGCAATGCTCCTGGCGGAACAACAGATACACCAGAGGTTAGTCCAACTCGGTCCTCTCGTACTAGAGTCAGATCCACTCAAATTTCTAACGCCCACTGTAGATAGAGACCGAACTGTCTCACGACGTTCTGAACCCAGCTCGCGTGCCACTTTAATGGGCGAACAGCCCAACCCTTGGGACCTTCTCCAGCCCCAGGATGTGACGAGCCGACATCGAGGTGCC
>Ga0209137_1002043_pt1 | contig 18279 bp, 17 predicted proteins | sample SaaInl5LU_22_DNA_FD_184642 | JGI IMG/M metagenome (GOLD analysis project Ga0209137, IMG submission 184642) | Marine microbial communities from expanding oxygen minimum zones in the Saanich Inlet - ESP_105LU_22_DNA (SPAdes) (version 2) | ecosystem: Environmental > Aquatic > Marine > Intertidal... | reverse complement strand
AGCTGGGATATGATCCGTTACCACATTGGCAAGGCTCGTAGGGTTAGAACCACTGGACTACTTTGCTGACTTTTGAGGGAATGCTTTCGTATTAAACATCAGAATGTCTGCAGTCATTGCGGACATTATCGTCTTCATTGGCGTGGGGCTGCCGGTGGACGGGCTTTGAGGCGTTGTTCCGGTAGCCCTGCTGATAGTCTTGAAGATCAAACTCTGCCTCCATCCAGTCATGCTCATAGCTCGGCATGTATTCATTGAAGCAGGCAGCGGTACTACGCCTGGGACCCGAGGCAGACATCAAGTGTTGGACCACAGGTGGTGGCAGTACCCAGCGGTGGTGCAGAGTGCCCAGGAGGACGTGACAGGTGTCTGCTTCGATGTCTGTTATGACGTGGGCGTTGTCAGCCGTAGCGTTGTTGTCTGCCTTCATGTGGAGGCGGTGGATTAGACTGTGAGGACAGTTCACCAAAAGCGTTTCCACCAGGTTAAAGTGGTCTGGCAGGTAGGCTCGACTTCGGCGACTTTGTTTGGCATAGGCTTCCTTGAAGCGCTTGGGGCACTCCCCATAGTACTCCACCCGGTCTTTGTGGCTGCGGTGGAAGGTTTAATGCGTCCGGAGGTGAACACCTGCAGGCTGTAGCCCTGATAGGTTTCCAAGGTCTCTTGGGTTAGGTTTTGGTCAAAGTGTTTCATGGATATTCTCAATACAAAAACACCCCAGGAGGAGAACCTAGGGTGGGATTAGGGGGAATAGCTGTAAGGGGTAATTCGTAAGACGTAATATGTAATGTGTAATATATAAAATATAAAACATAAGGGTTTGGGGGATCCCAACCACCTGTTCAGCTAGAACAAAATACAAAACAATATTGTTCTTTAATGTCGGCTATTAGGGCTGCCTTATTTGTTTAGCTTTAGGATATTTTTTAGAGTTTTAGCGGTGCAATTGTGGGGCTCTCTTTAAGCACTTCCTTTTTCTAGCCCCTCCTAAGGGATAGCCTGATTGGTGCTTCCTTGTGACACTCTGGAGCCCCCTAGGCCTACCCTTGCCACACCCGCTCCAAGTGCTCCCGCATGACCCCCAAAGCATTCTGTCAGCAATAGTTGGTGTGTACATGCGTCGTGATCGGCCCCAAGCCGACCTTGGTGCCAGTCGCCGCGAACGGCGGGTCAGAGCCCATAGTGACGATGTCATCAATCGTATCAAATGACCGCTTCTGACGACATGGCCTCTATTCATCTGGCGCAATCGGCTCTCAGCGATCAGAGAACCAGCTTCACATCCGCGGCATCAAAGACGTCATAGTCAAGTTGTCGCAACATATCAATTAGATCGACAAAGACCCAGTTCTCAACCAATAAATCGCCCTCGCGTCGCCACCAGTCAGCCACGCGCGCGGTAAACATCTGACCCTCGGCTTTGACGCCCAGCCAGTCCTTTGCAAGATGGCCTCCGTGGGATGGCCAACCTCCGGAAGCAACATAGTTGCCGTCACCAAATCGGGTGAAGTGGCCTTTGACGGCGAGATCCAGATCCGATCCGACGGGGCAGGTCATCATGGCTTCGCCTTTGCGGCGCGGATCAAAAACACTCTCATATGGCATCTGGAAACGAGCAAAACCTTCGAGACCGATGTAACTTCCATAGCCTGCTGGCCCGTACCACATCATGTTTTGGTGCCAGTAGGGCCGCCATGCTTCATCTTCTGTATAAAGCTGTTTGAGCATATCGAAGACCATGTTGACACTTTTTTCGCTCTCTGAAGCATCCTGCAGGTCCATGATAAGACCATCCCCAGTAATCGGACCCGGGATGAAAAATTCTTCGCCAACGCTGGCAACGGTGAGTGGCCAGCGGCCGATCTGACGTAGAAGATCTATCAAATCGACGAATATGTAGCTTTCGATAGCACGGCCATCTTCCATCCGGTGGAACTCGCCATAGCGGAGAAAGATAACCTGGCCTGTGGCTGGTATCCCCATCCAATCCTTTTGGAAGCTGCCAACATAGTGGCCGTGCCCAGTCACCCAGTCGCCGCCTTTGGCGTGGCCTGCGAAAAGAAGGTCCGTGCGGCGATAAAGATCGGGCATCGCGGTGAGGAGCGGTTGAAAGAACGTGTCGATCATCCCCGCAGAACCGCTGAGGAGATCAAAGGGTGCTGAAATGTTGATCTGTGCATCTGCGCTGAAAAACGTCTTAGAGGCATCTCCGGCGAGATTGGCTGCGTCCAGACGCAGTTTGTCGCAATAGGATTTATATTGGAGTTTATTCGCTTGATGAATGGAAGAAGCGCCACTTTGACGCCGGGCGTCCGCCGGTGCGTACACAGGTGCATTATCATGGAATATCATGACGTAGTCCTTTTGAGATGATTTGAATTGTTAGGCTGCGTGATCAATCGGGATGCACGGACCCGCACGCATTCTAGCAAAAGGTATTCTACCTGGTCGCTTTGAACGAGCGGCCATCAGATTCATCGATGCGTTAAAGCATTTCGCATGAACAGACTGAGCATTAGAATCATCCATACAGGAATGATAGACCAGCGATGCGCTTTGGCAAGTGAAAGTGCTCCTGCGGGATTTCCTAAAGCAGCTGTCTCGGCTTGGGAAGCTAATGACGGCTTCGTCCGCACACCGACGTTTGACCCGATAAAATGCTGCGCAATGGATGAAAGTCCACTTCGACGGGCCGCAGCGCAGCATGTTGACTAGGTGATGGAGGTCGGCTTTGGGCCGGGCACGTCGGTCGGAATGGCCTTTGGTGCGAAGATTATGCCGCAGCGCGGAAGGCCGCTGTGAGCCCATACTGTGAATTTGATTTTCTCGCTGCATGCGCGCGCAGCGTAATAAATGCTGCGTGATCGAAAAACCCGACGACGCCAAGCAGCGGAAAAACCGGCCATTCATACAATCCGCAGCTCCCTACAACTCCGTTTGGATATCAGACGGATCTTGATAGTCTGGCGGGCCCTTTAGTTCGATCAGATTGCCCCAGGGGTTTTAAAAATATAGAGCTAGGCCAAATCCACGGCCACCAACTTGACGCAGCCGTTTTAAGATTTTGACCCCGTAAAATTGCAGGTGGCGGCAAACGTCTTCTTCTGCTGCACCGTGCCATGCAAACGCGATATGGTGTACGTTTTCACCTTCTTGTTGTGTTGGGGCAGCATAAGCGGAACGTGAGTCGTTGACGTCCCATAAGCCAATGAGAACCGGGCCATACCACACGTGGGTCATCGCAAGATCAGGATAGTCATAGCCTGGCCGACACCCCAAAATCGTCTGATACCACGCCCGTGCTTTTTCAAGATCGCTAACCCAAATTACTAAATGGTCGAATCCAGAGGGTACAAAAGGTGGTGTTATGGAGTTTCCCCATCCTAGCTGACTACTGTCACTTACACTGGTGGTGAATATTCGGTGCCCACGATCCCGGCCATTTTGGCTAGCACGTCGTCGCCCTGTTGCATCATCCAATACAGAAGGTCGATGAATATCCAGTTTTCGGCCAGTTTGTCGCCTTCGCGTCGGTAAATATCGATCACACGGAATTCGGCATTTATATCGCTGGCCGGAACCCCCATGAAACCTTTGTGTTTCGCCGTAAAGTTGGGCCAGCCAAAGAACCCGCCAAAGTGACCCTCGGCCAGTTTCGCGCGATGTCCGGTAAAGGATCGATCATAAAACGCCGAGCGAAACGGGCCTGAATGTTGTTTGGCGTAGCGTTCGATCGTGTAGGTCGCGCCAATTCCCGCAGGGCCCCACCAGATCATATCATCGTGCCACGTCCGGGCGAGTTCTTCTTCCAAGGGCAGCCCCAACTGCCACGTCCCAAGATCGCCAATCATCGCGTTGATCGCGTTCAGGGTCGCAACACCCGCGTCAACGGGCTGGGGCTCACGCAACATCCCGTCATGGGTTTGCGGCCCCGGCTGCACCATATGCGCTGCAGTGGCGCGCCCAAACGGATTTTGCCCAGCTTGGATCATCAAGTGGGGGATATCTACATGCAGCATGGTTTCGACAATTCGTCCGTCCAGCACGCGGTTAAATTCGCAATAGCGCAGAAGCGCCATCTTGCCCGTCGCGACAATCCCAAGCCACGGCGCATCAAACAGCCCCATCAGATGCCCCATGGACACGACCCAGATCCCTTCGCCCACGGTGTTTTCGCCCGCAAAGAAGATATCCTCGCGCCGCTGCAACCGTGTAAGAGACGTCAGCAAAGGTCCCCAAAACACCCGCGCCACATCGCCAGCGCCGTGTTGTTCATAGAAGGGGTGCATCCCGCGCCAGTGCCAATCGGCGGTCGTATGGGCGGCCAGTACGGCCTCAATCGTCTCAGCGGTCGCACCTTTCATGTCCGCGTAAAATGCGCGCACAACTGCCTTTTGGTCCTGAAACATTTCTTATCCCTTAACAGCGCCTGCCGTCAGACCTGACACGATCTGGCGTTGGAAGAACAGGATCAACACGAACAACGGTGCCGTGGCCGACACAACCGACGCGACCGCAAACATGACGTTGCCTTTGGTTTGCGTGGTGCCAAGGAAAGACGCAATCTTCGGGATCATCGTCTGGTTCTGCTGATCCAGCAGCATCGCGGCGACAGGGAAGTCGTTATAGGCCAGCAAGAAGCTGAACAGCCCCGTCGTGACAACACCGGGCCACATGACCGGCAGGATCACATGGCGGAACGCCTGAAACCGGTTACACCCGTCCACCATCGCGCTTTCATCAAGGTCCTTTGGAATATTGCGGAAAAAGGAGGTCATCATCCACAGGCTGAAGGGTTGGTTGATGGCGACCAGCACAACGATTGTTGTCCCCAAACGCCCCCAAAGGTTCCATTCATAAAACGGCAAAAGATAACCGGACACCAATGTGATCTGCGGCATCGCGCGAAACATCAATGCGGCGATCAGAATCCAAAACGCATAATTGTATGTGGACCGCGACAGCGCGTAGCCCGCAAGCGTGCTCAACGTCAGTGAAATCGTCACAACACAAAAGCAGACAATCGATGTGTTCATCACCGCGCGCCCGAATTCTTCTGTGACCCAAGCGCCGTAGTATCCGTCGCCCGTAAAGGAGCCACCGGTTTCGACCCGCGTCGACTCACCGGTCAGGGCATAGACCCAGTTCGCTTTTGAGAAGAAATCGCCCTCAACCTTGAAGGATCCCCAAAGGGTCCACAGGAACGGAAAGGCTGCCATGATCACCCAGAGGACCAAAAACCCAGTCAGGATGATCCGGAGTGACGCCGGTTGTTTGCGGGGGTTGGCTGTGCTCATGGGTCAGGCTCTCTTGAAATCGCGCCACGTGCGCACAAGGACGGGGGACAGAAGAATTCCGACACATAACACTGTCAAAAGTGAGGTCGTCGCAGCCGAGTTCAGCAACCGCGTCTCTCCGCCAAGGTCCGAGAAAATATAGGTCGAAAGCGATTGGGCATGCGCCTCTGCGCTGAACGAAATCAACGGCTCGAAGACGCGGAAATTGTCCATCAGCTGGATCAACGCCACAAAGGTCACAAGTGGCATGATGTGCGGGATCGTGACATAACGCACGCGCTGCCAACGGTTCGCGCCATCAATCATCGCCGCTTCATCCGCGTCCTGACTGACCGATTGCAGACCGGCGTAAAACACAACAAAGGCAAAAGGCGCCGCATGCCAAATCCCGTAGAACATCAGCATGATCCACATCATTGGGGTTGAGGCTTTGACGCTCAAATCGGGGTTGCCTGCTATCGCCTGAATTGCATACCCCAAGATACCGCGTGCATCGACCATCCAGAACAAGACCAGCGACCCGACTAAGGGGGTGATGATGAATGGAAGCAACGACACAAAGATCAAAGGCCCCTTGATGGCGCGCGAGGCGGAGTTCACTGCAATCGCGATCGAAAATCCGAGGACGATCGTCAGCGGCGTCACAATGAAGGTAAAGGTCAGCGTAAATACAATGGCGCTGTAGAAGGGCAGGTTCATCACCTTGCTCCACCAGTCGCCCCATCCTATGGATGTGCGCCAAGCTTCGCCCATTTCGGAAAAAGCAAGGTGGCCGCGGTTCACATAGTTATCAAAGCCCACAAAGCGCCCCAAGGGTTTTTCTTCTTGCAAGGCGAGTGAGATTTCTTGGTTCACAGAGGTCGTTTGCGTGCACCCGAACGGACCACAGGTTTCAACCACTTCCATGACTTGTTCATGTTGGGCGTGAAACGACTGCAAGACCACCGAGATCACGGGGAACACGATCAGCAAAAGCATAGCCAATAGCGACGGAGCGACAAAGGTTAGGAAGGTCTTGTGATTCACGTCTGGCCCCCAAGTGTTGTGCTGCAATTTCGCGTTGCGATCTTAAGAATGAGATGGTTCGAGCGGCGCACAGATGCGCGCCGCTCTGATTTAGTCGGCTTACTCGGTTACAAAGCCAGCTTCGATTGCCGCAGCGGCGTAGGCTGCTTCAACGTCTGCCAAAGCCTGCTCTGCTGACTCGGTGCCCTGCATGAAGTCAGACAGTTCAGCACCAAGTGCGGAGTGCAAAAGACCCTGGAACGGAACCATCGGGTATGGCTTGGATCCCGCAGCAACCGCCGCCAAAACGCCTTCGTTCACGGGCTGTGGCTCAAAACCGTCGATCAGCCAAACGGCCTGACCCATGGTCTCATCGTTCAGCAATGCAGGGGAAACCGCATGTGCCAACGCTTGGAATGTTGCCGCCGCATCTTCGTCGCTGACGTTCGTCGCAACGGTCCAACCGTCCCACCAAAGTGTCGTCGCTGGAACACCGCTGTCACCGACCATCAATGGGCCAGCAACCATTGTGTTTTCATAGACTTCCGGTGCGGACCCTTCGTCGTCCATCAGGTTGCCCATACGCGAGCCCCACATGTTCATCAGGGCCACATTGCCTGCTTCCCACTCAGCCTGAGTGCCGTTGGAATCGTGTGTCAGGAAGTCAGGGCTCATGTACTCGGACAGCGCCTTCATCATCTCAAGCGTGGCAACGCCAGCTTCGTTGTTGATGGCGACATTGGCTGTGCCAGGTTCAAAGAACTCGCCGCCGTGGCCGATGTACATGTTGTTGAATTCCTGCGCGAGGTTCCAACCGGACGCATAAGCACCACCCAGAGGGTTTGCCATGATGCCAGCTTCGCGGATTGCCGCAGCAGCTGTCAGCATTTCTTCGTAGGATGTTGGCACTTCGAGACCGACCTGCTCAAGCACGTCAGAGCGGTAGGCAAGCGTCTGTGCGTTCGCCATGAACGCAATCGCCATAATCTGACCATCAACAGAAATCTTCATGTGACCCGGAATGTCCGCGCCATACTCAGCAACCAGATCGTCGAGCGGGCGGATCACGCCGTCGTTGATCAACGCAATGATGGAAGAGTTCGCAACAATCGCGGATGTGTATTCAGCGGGATTGCCGGACATACCAGCAAGGTTCAGCTTCTGGTGATCAGCCGTCAGGTTTGCTTCGCCCTCAATGCCTTCACATGCCTGCGCGAGCGCAGCGATGGACTGGATAGCTGGAAATTCGTTACCGATGATGCTCAACCGGCCTTCTGCTGTGCATCCATGGCCATCCGCGAATGCGGCTGTGCCCATCGTCAGGACGGCAGCGGTGGCGCCCATCAGTTTGGTGAATTTGGTCATTATAGTCTCCCTACTGGTTCAGATCGTAATTCGTTTTTGATGGGCGCTCCGATTCTCGCGAATCAAGAAACGCCGTGCATACGTTTGCAATAAAATGGCCATCTTGACCACAAAGCAAGGAAAAAATGGGGCGACTGGCAAAAACCGAAAATGCTGCAGTTGCGAAGTTACCTCAATGGAATAAGGGTGAAAAAAGAACTTGCGCAGATAATAGAATCGGATTTACATCTGTTGCATGCGTTTGCAAGAAAGGCGACCTCATGGCCGAAATTCAGCTCAAGAATATCCACAAACGCTGGGGCAGCTTTGTTGGAGTCGAGAACTTCGACCTGACCATTGCAGATCAGGAATTTCTCGTCCTTCTCGGCCCGTCGGGTTGCGGTAAGACGACGACAATGCGGATGATCGCAGGGCTGGAAGACCCCACCGAAGGCGATATTCTCGTAGATGGCAAACGTATCAACGACCTTGAACCCAAAGACCGTGATTGTGCCATGGTGTTCCAGTCCTACGCGCTCTACCCCAACCTAGACGTCTACGAGAACATCCGTTTTCCGCTGCGCATGCGCAAAATCCCCGCATCCGAGCATAAAGAACGTGTTATGCGGGCCTCAGCGATGGTTGAGCTTGACGATTTTCTGCATCGCAAGCCTGCCGAACTCTCCGGTGGTCAACGTCAACGCGTGGCCTTGGCCCGTGCCATCGTGCGTCAGCCCAACGTTTTCCTGATGGATGAACCGCTCTCCAATCTCGACGCCAAGTTGCGGGTTTCGACGCGCGCCCAGATCAAAAACCTTAGCCACGAGTTAAAGGTCACCACGATCTATGTGACCCACGATCAGATCGAAGCCATGACGTTGGCTGATCGCGTTGTCGTCATGTCCGCGGGCGTGGTGCAGCAGGTCGGTTCCCCGACAGACATTTACGACAATCCAGCCAATACCTTCGTAGCCAGCTTTATCGGTTCTCCTGCCATGAACCTGCTTGAGGGCGCGATTGAGGGTGGCACTTTCACTGGTAAGGACGTCACAATCACCGGCCTCGACAGCTCCCGCAGCGGCCCAATCACGCTGGGCTACCGCGCCGAAGACGCATCAATCGGCGGCGATGCTCCGTCTGTGAATGCGCCAGTCTATTCCATGGAGCTTTTGGGCGATGCCACGATGGTTACGTTCCGCATCGGAGGCGCCATCGCAACCGTGAAGGCCGACAAAGATTTTCGCGCAAAGATTGGCGAAACTGTCGCCGCGACAATTCCCGCTGCGACCTGCCATTTGTTTGACGCTACGAGTGGCGAGCGGTTGTAACCTGCTCGCCCCAATCAAGCTTTAACGACCACGCCCGAGGAGCACCGCTCATGACCATCCGCCATCTGAAAACCGCCCGCTCCGCCACCGCGCGGGCCGAGGACGACGCCAAAACCCGCGCAATCGTCGAAGCTGGCCTTAAAGAAATCGAAACAAAAGGCGATGCCGCCGTGCGCGAAATGTCGGTGAAATTCGACAAGTATGATCGCGACAGCTACCGCCTGTCAGAGGCCGAGATCGAGGCCCTAATCGCCAAGGTCACCCCGCGCGAAATGGCGGATATCAAGTTCGCTCAAGAACAGGTGCGGGTCTTTGCGCAACACCAGCGCGGAAGCATGTTGGATATCGAAGTTGAAACCATGCCCGGCGTGATCCTAGGGCACAAGAATATCCCTGTTCAATCCGTGGGCTGCTACGTGCCGGGTGGCAAATTCCCGATGGTCGCCTCTGCACATATGTCCGTCGCCACCGCCAGCGTTGCCAAAGTTCCACGTATCATTGCCGCAACGCCCCCGTTTAAAGGTGAACCCAATCCGGCCGTGATCGCCGCGATGCATCTTGGCGGAGCGCATGAAATCTACGTCATGGGCGGCATCCAAGCCATCGGTGCCATGGCGATCGGCACGCAAACAATTGACCCCGTCCACATGCTCGTCGGCCCCGGTAACGCCTTTGTCGCCGAAGCAAAGCGCCAGCTTTTCGGGCGCGTCGGCATCGACTTGTTTGCTGGACCGACCGAAACCATGGTCATCGCCGATGAGACCGCCGCCGATGGCGAACTCTGCGCCACGGACCTGCTGGGCCAAGCTGAACACGGCTACAATTCCCCTGCCGTTTTGCTTACCAACTCCGAAAAGCTCGCCAAGGATACGCTGGCCGAAATCGACCGCCTTCTGAAAATCATCCCGACCGCCGACACCGCCGGAAAGAGCTGGGAAGATTACGGAGAGGTCATCGTCTGTGACAACTATGATGAGATGCTCGCCGTCGCCGACGACATCGCATCCGAGCATGTGCAGGTGATGACAGACCGCGACGATTGGTTCCTCGAAAAGATGACCTGCTACGGCGCTTTGTTCCTTGGTCCGCGCACCAACGTGTCTAACGGTGACAAAGTCATCGGCACCAACCACACGCTGCCCACCAAAAAGGCTGGGCGCTACACAGGTGGACTTTGGGTCGGTAAGTTCCTGAAAACCCACAGCTATCAGAGAATTACCACCGACGAGGCGGCCACACTGGTCGGCGAATATGGCTCACGCCTTTGCATGCTCGAAGGCTTCGTTGGCCATGCTGAGCAATGCAACATTCGCGTGCGGCGCTACGGCGGCATTAACGTCCCCTACGGAACCGGCGCGCCCTACCGCGAGGCTGCTGAGTGACAACCCATGCCGCCCTCCAACCCTTTCAGAACGCTCTCAAAAGTGTGACAGCGGAGGCGCGGGAAACCATCGCGCAGGTCGTCGCATCCGATGCGCGTGTTCACCTGTGCTACCCCTTCGGCGACATCACTGGCGCGGACCTTTTCGACACCCTCTACGCCCCGCTGTTTACCGCAATGCCCGACCTCGAACGGCGCGACATGATCGTGCTTTCCGGCACAACCCCCGAAGGTCAGAACTGGGTTGGTTGCATGGGCAACTACATGGGCACGATGACAAAGGCGTGGACAATCAACGGCCACCACATCCCACCTACTGGCCACTTGACCCACATGCGCTACCACGAGTTCTTTCGTATCCAAGACGGTCACGTGCTCGAGGCGCACATCATCTGGGACATCCCTGAAGTGATGATGCAGGCGAACGCATGGCCAATGGCTCCGCAACTGGGCAAGTTCCTGTGCACCCCTGCGCCCATGAGCCAAGACGGGCTGACCGCGGATGGCGACGGCAAAGCCACAATGGATCACGTCATCGCCATGCTGACGGACCTGTGCAAACATCCCGCCCAAGGCGGCCCGGAGGTCATGAACCTCGAACAGTACTGGCACCCGCGGTTCAACTGGTATGGACCCGCAGGCATCGGCACGGCACGCGGCATCGCGGGCTTTCGCAACTGGCACCAAATCCCGTTTCTGCGCGGAATGCCCGACCGCAAACTCGACGCCATGGGCGATCTTATGTCCCACTGGTTCGCCCAAGGCGACTACGTCTGCGAAACTGGCTGGCCTAATATGCGCCTGACCATCACAGATGACGGCTGGATGGGCATTGCGCCTGCGGGCCGCGAAGTCCTGCTGCGTTCCCTCGATTTCTGGCGCATGGAAGACGGCAAGATCCGCGAAAATTGGGTTCTTGTGGACCTGCTTGACCTCTATGCGCAATGCGGCGTTGATGTCTTGGCCCGCATGTCTGAATTCAACAAAGCCCGAAACCTCGGCCCCGTCGAGCTATGCGATTGCGAATTCTTATGACCCTTCCGCGCACGCCTTCCTTCTCCCTTTCTGGCAAACACGCGTTGGTCACTGGCGCGACCTCCGGCATCGGTGAAGGCTGCGCCGTAGCCTTGGCCGAGGCTGGCGCCCACGTCACGCTGGTTGCCCGCACCGCCACGGCGGTTGAGAAACAGGTGGCCGCGTTCCATTCGCAGGGCTGGGAGGCCGCTGCCCTCCCGCTCGACATCTCCGACATTTCCGCGACCGAGGCCGCCATCGCCGCCAGCGGCCCCTTCGATATCCTCGTCAATTCCGCTGGCCTCGCCCGTCACGCCCCTGCGACGGACACCACACAGGCCGACTATGACGCCGTCACCGACCTCAACGTTAAAGCTGCGTATTTCCTCACCCGCGCCGTAGCCAACCGATTGATCGACGCTGGAAAATCCGGCTCCCTAATTAATATCTCAAGCCAGATGGGCCATGTTGGCGGCCTCGACCGTGCCGTCTATTGCGCCACCAAACACGCGCTGGAAGGCATGACGAAAAGCATGGCCATCGAATGGGCCCCGCACCAGATCCGCGTCAACACCATTTGCCCGACCTTCATCCGCACGCCACTTGGCGAGCAAACCCTCGCCATCCCGGAACGCCGCGCCTGGATCGAAGAAAAGATCAAACTTGGGCGCGTCGGCGAGGTGAGCGACATCATGGGCGCGACCACCTTCCTCGCCTCTGACGCCGCCGCGTTGATTACCGGCACGCATCTGATCATCGACGGAGGTTGGACAGCAGACTGATGGGCGCGAAAATTACCTCTCTGCAAGTTGCTAAAATGGCTGGCGTTAGCCAATCCGCTGTTAGCCGCGTTTTTTCGGGCGCGTCGGCCAGTCCCGCAACCACCAAGAAGGTAAAGAAAGCAGCCAAGCAGCTCGGCTATCGCCCCAACGTGCTGGCCCGCGCCATGATCACCGGCAAGTCGCGCATTATCGGGTTGATCGTCGCCTATCTTGATAACCAGTTCTACCCCGAAGCCCTTGAACGTCTCTCCAACGCACTACAGGCGCAGGGCTATCACATCCTGATCTTCACCGTCTCCAATTCCACCGACGGCATCGAAAACGTCGTGCAAGACCTGCTCGATTATCAGGTCGATGGCATCATCGCCGCTTCTGTCTCGATGTCCTCTGGCCTCACGGAGCTGTGTGTCAAAGCAGGCATTCCTGTGGTCCTGTTCAACCGTGGACAGCCCGGTAGCGGTCTTTCGGCGGTCACGTCCGCCAACATCAAAGGCGCGACGATGGCCACCCAAGCCCTCATCGACGCAGGCCACACACGCATCGCCCATATCGCTGGCTGGGAAGGCTCTCTCACGGGGCGCGACCGTCAGCAAGGGTTTGAGGATGCAATGGCGGGCGCTGACTTCACGCCCTTCGCGATCATCGACGGCATGTATAAACGAGACGTCGCCGCTGCCACGGCCCGCCAGCTGATGACAGGCGAGACCCGCCCTGACGCTATTTTCGTTGGCAACGATCACATGGCCTTCGCCGTTATGGATGAAATCCGAACAATGGGATTTTCGATACCCGATGACGTCGCGATCATCGGCTACGACGACGTGCCGCTCGCCTCTTGGCCCGCCTACGACCTCACCACGGTGCGCCAGCCCGTCAACCGCATGGTCGAGGCCACCATCGAAACACTCCTGTCCGCGATCAACGGTCAAGAAAACTACGCCCAAACGATTGAAATAGAAGGACCTCTTGTTCAAAGAGGCTCCTCCAAACCGCTCAAAGGATCACCGCTATGAAGGGTTTTTCGAACCACTGGAAAGACTTTCCCGACTATATCATCGGCATCACCAAAGAGATTTGGGAGGACCGTGGCGTCGGCACCTTGCATGACTATTACGCCAAAGACATCGTCGTGCGCTCGCCCATGGGCATCCAGCGCGGGAATGGGGCTGTCATGGCCGCGACGATGGCGACGATCAACGAATTTCCAGACCGCGAATTGCTCGGCGATGATGTGATCTTCTCCGACGATCCAAAATTTGGCCTGCTGTCGTCCCACCGCATTATCACCCGCGCCACTCACACCCAAGACGGTCAGTTCGGCGCGGCGACCGGCAAGCCATGGACCGTGCGCGTCATTGCCGATTGCGCCGCCAAGGATGATTGCATCTATGACGAATGGCTGGTGCGCGACTACGGTGGGATCGTGCGGCAACTGGGCATGGACCCGCGCGACTATGCGGCCCAACTCATCGAAGCTGAAGGCGGGCCCGACGCGGCGTCCAGGCCGTTCACACCGGACCAAGACATCGACGGCGGTTACAACTCCAGAGGCAACGACAATGCTTGGGGCCAACGCTACGCCGACACCCTCACGCGCATCATGGATCTCGACTTTGACACCATCGCCAAAGATTACGACCGCGCTGTGAACTGCGAATACGCGGGCGCGCAAACCGTTCTCTCCCATGACAGCGTCACGAAGTTCTGGCTTGGCCTGCGGTCATCTTTTCCGGATGCCAAATTCACGATCCACCACCAGATCGGCATGGACGGCGACATGCTCCCACCTCGCGCCGCGATCCGCTGGTCGCTGGATGGCACGCATTCCGGCTGGGGCACGTTCGGCAAACCGACGGGCGCGAAAGTTCACGTGATGGGCATGTGCCACGCAGAATACGGCCCGTTTTGCAACGCGAGCGGCCCGCAAGACGCCACCATTCGCCGCGAGTGCGCCCTTTACGACGAAATCGCGATCTGGAAACAAATTCTGATGCAAGGAACACAGCAATGACGCCAGCTGAAATGGACTCTCGCATCGTTCGCTACGGCGATCTGCAACCGTGCAAAACCGCCTTCATCGACGCCCACACACCGGGCAGTGACCAGAAAGAGAACTTCACCATTATCGGGGGTGGTGTCTCTGAATCGCCGGATCAGCACGTTCATATCGGCATCCCGCACGGATTCAACATCGGTGCCGCGGGCCAGCCTCCGCGCGTGACCAACTCCCTGCACGATCACCACACCGCTGAGGCCTTCTTCGTGCTGTCGGGCAAATGGCGCTTTTTCTGGGGCCGTTGGGGGGACGCGGGCGAGGTGACGCTGGAAGAGGGCGACATCATCAACATCCCCACAGGTATTTTCCGTGGCTTTGAGAATATTGGCACGGATTACGGAATGATTATGGCCATCCTTGGCGGCGACGATGCAGGTGGTGGCGTCATGTGGGCGCCACAGGTCGTCGAAAACGCCGCTGAGCACGGCTTGATCCTCGGCGAGAACGGCAAACTCTATGACACCAAACGCCAGCAGAAGTTGCCCGAAGGTGTCGCCCCGATGCCCTTGATGTCGGACGAAGAACTCGCCAAGCGCCCCGAACCAACGACCGCAGACGTGCTGCCCAACCACGTCGCCCGTTATTGGGACCTCATGGCGCTGGCCGACAAAAAGCCAGCCAAAGTCATCGGCGAAAACGGAATCTTGCGCGACAAGCCGGGCTTCGATGTTGATTTCATCACGCGCGGTAGCACGACGGAGGCCAAGCACAGCCACAAATACCCTTCGGTCCTGATGCCGATGCGCGGTCATTGGAAGGTAAAGTGGGATGGCGGGTCATCGACCATAGCGCCGGGCGACACCATGTCCGTCCCTGAAAACCTCGCCCACTCCGCCGTCCCGTCAATGACCGGCGAGGCAAGCCTTTATCACATCGTAGCCACGGGCGATCCCGCTGGGCTGACGTGGAAAGGTTAACGCGCTCCCTGTGCACCGCTGTAAAAATCGGTTGCGCACAGGCTGTGTACGCACTGTGACTCACTCGAAAGGCCCAAAATGTCCAAGATCTTAACGTCCCACGTCGGCTCCCTCCCACGCACCCAAGAGGTCGTGGATTTCATCTTCGCCCGCGAAAATCGCGAGGACTTCGGCCAAGCCGCATTTGATGCAGCGATGACCAAAGCCGTGTCAGAAACTGTTGCCAAACAAGCGGTCGCGGGTGTCAATATCGTCAGCGATGGTGAAACGTCCAAGATCAGCTACGCCACCTATGTCAAAGACCGCTACACAGGTTTTGACGGCGACAGCCCCCGCAATGCGCCTGCCGATTTGAAGAAGTTCCCCAGTTTCCTCAAGCGCTTGGCGGATGATGGCGGCACCCCGCAATACGCCCGCCCCATGTGTGTCGGCGAGGTGAAATCCAAAGGCCAAGGCGAGTTGGAAAAAGACATCGCCAATCTCAAGGCAGGCATGGCGGAGCAAGGCATTGAACGCGGTTTCATGAACGCGGCGAGCCCCGGTGTTATCTCACTGTTTTTGCAGAACGATTTCTACGCAACGCGCGAAGAATACCTCTCGGCACTGGCCGACGCGATGCGCGAGGAATACCGCACGATTGTAGACAGTGGCCTTGATCTGCAACTGGACTGCCCCGACCTCGCGCTGTCCCGCCACATGCTGTTTAACGATCTATCTGACGATGAATTCCTCAAGATCGCAGGCTCTCATGTTGAGGCCCTCAACCATGCATTGGAAGGCATCGATCCGTCCCGCGTTAGGGTCCATATTTGTTGGGGAAATTACGAGGGGCCGCACGTCTGCGACATCCCTATGTCCAAGATGTTTGACACGCTGATGTCAGTGGGGGCGAATAAGTTGCTCTTTGAAACCTCCAACCCCCGCCACGGCCATGAATGGGCCGTTTTCCGCGACCGCAAAGCTGACATTCCCGACGACAAAATCCTCGTCCCCGGCGTCGTCGATACGACCACCAATTTCGTCGAACATCCCGACCTTGTGCAGCAGCGTATCGAACGTTTCGTTGACATCGTTGGCCATGATCGCGTGATCGCTGGGTCAGATTGCGGTTTTGGAACCTTCGCCGGATACGGTGCTGTTGATCCCGAAATCGCATATGCGAAGCTTGCCGCCCTGTCCGCCGGAGCCGCACAAGTCAAATGACCCTTGTTCTCTTGCCCGGAATGATGTGCGACGGGCGGCTGTTCCAACACATGCCGCCCCACCTCTGCCTTGCGATTTCGCAACATGACACGGTTGAGGCACTGGCTGCCGATGTGCTGGAACAGGCGCCTGCGACCTTTGCTTTAGGCGGGCTGTCGATGGGTGGGATCGTCGCCATGGAAGTCATTCGGCAAGCCCCTGACAGGGTCACGCACCTGTGCTTGATGGACACGAACAGCGAAGCGGAAACCGACCAAATCAAGGCGATGCGCCAACCCCAAATTGAGAAAGCTTTGGCGGGGCAGTTGGACAGCGTCATGAGAAACGAGATGAAGCCAAACTACCTTGCTCATGGCCCACGTCGAGCCGATGTGTTGGACTTGTGTATGGAGATGGCGCTGGACCTTGGCCCCGAGGTATTCGCGCGCCAATCTGCGGCCTTACGAGACCGTCCCGACCAGAAGCAAACACTTCAAGACTGGGATAAGCCCACGCTGATCCTCACTGGCGCGCAAGACCGTCTTTGCCCGCTACACCGCCACGAATTGATGGCTGAACTGATGCCACAGGCAACCTTAACGATCATACCAGACGCCGGGCACCTACCAACGTTGGAACGCCCCAATGCAACCCGCGCCGCGCTCGTGCGTTGGCGAGAGGAGTAATTCACATGCAACCTTCACTACATAAGCTCCTGACCTCGGTTGACACGCCCACGGTCTGCAATGCGATCGAGGTGTCGCAAGGCAAGCGCGGCTTCAACGACTTCACGCGCGGCACGATGTTGATCAACGAGCCGACCGGCGTATTAGTCGGCTACGCCAGCACAGCAAAAATTGCCGCTGTTGCCCCATCAGAAGAACCGCCCGAAACCGTGCGCGCGCGCCGCATGGCCTACTACAAACAGATGTCCGAAGCTCCGCAGCCCGTGGTCTGTGTCATTGAGGATGAGGACTTTCCAAATGCTATTGGCGCGTTCTGGGGCGAAGTGAATACGACGATCCACAAGGGATTTGGCGTGGCAGGTACGCTGACCAATGGCGTCATGCGTGACTTGGGTGACATGGCGCCGGACTATCCCGTCGTCGCTGGATCAATTGGCCCCAGCCATGGCTTTGTCCACGTGACGGCGGTGAATACGCCGGTTCAGGTTTTCGGTCTGAGAGTCAATCCGGGCGATTTGGTACACGCGGATCGACACGGCGCCGTTGTGATCCCGCCAGACGTCATCCCTGATCTCGAACGTGCGATCCATAAGATGCAAGACACCGAACATCTGGTCCTTGGCCCAGCCCGCGAGGCCGGCTTCGATTTCAATGCGTTTGAGGCTGCCTGGGAAGCGTTTGAAAAAGCGCGCACATGATTGATGTAGACGACTAAGCAGAGCTGTCCTCACCTCGTTGACCCTCAGTACGATCTGGATGCTTTTCAGGTGAAATCCGCTTGCGTCTGGCGCGCAAGAGATCGTCGACAATCTTCTAGCCGGACACTTCACTGCCGCTCTTGCTGTCCGCTCCTTGGCGGCAACAATGAGCCAGATGTACTCAATTATCGAATACGGCCTTAGGCACATGAGCGCTGACGGTAGCCACGCTCGTGGCACTTTTTAGGGCCTTGGCCGAGAAAAGTGCAGAAAGCCAAACAAAAACCAGAACAGCGTAAGGTGGATTTGTCCGCATCTCGTTTGTTAGAAAAGGCCGCTGAGAAAGGCCATTTTGAGAACAACCAAGATCGGCCCGTTTGAACGGCCGGTTCGGTGAAAAGTGCTGCACCGCAAAATGACCAGCGCTGCAAGTGCCAACATTTGTTGCGTCAGCAGTAGCCGCAGCTGCAAAAGGCCGCTTTGTCCGCACACCGACGTTTGACCCGATAAAATGCTGCGCAATGGATGAAAGTCCACTTCGACGGGCCGCAGCGCAGCATGTTGACTAGGTGATGGAGGTCGGCTTTGG
>Ga0209137_1002041_pt1 | contig 18290 bp, 17 predicted proteins | sample SaaInl5LU_22_DNA_FD_184642 | JGI IMG/M metagenome (GOLD analysis project Ga0209137, IMG submission 184642) | Marine microbial communities from expanding oxygen minimum zones in the Saanich Inlet - ESP_105LU_22_DNA (SPAdes) (version 2) | ecosystem: Environmental > Aquatic > Marine > Intertidal... | reverse complement strand
TGCACCAGCCGATAGCGCACTCTCTTGAATAGCACGGCGTTCAACAGCCGTAGCACCAGATGGCACGCATACTATAATCTGCGGGTTGGCAAACGATCTGCGATTATGAACTTTGCGAATAAAATGCTTAATCATTTCTTCCGTAACATCAAAGTCCGCAATCACACCATCACGCATCGGGCGAATCGCACGAATATTTCCGGGCGTCCGTCCCAACATCATTTTAGCTTCGTCACCAACAGCGAGAACTTTATTGCGCCCATTCTGTTCATGGATCGCAACAACCGACGGTTCATTGAGAACAATTCCACGGCCCTTTACATAGACAAGCGTATTGGCTGTGCCAAGGTCGATAGCCATATCGGCTGAAAACATTGCGAGAAGACTATTGAACATTTGTTACCCCTTTTCCGCTACGGTGATTCGCATCACGCTAGCATAGCACCTGGCGCCGCTTTTTGCCGCTTAACCAACAATTTATTTAAGGCGCCAATATAAGCGCGCGCAGAGGCGACCATTGTATCTGTATCCGCTCCACGCCCAGTTACTGAGCGTCCATCTTCGTCAAGTCGCACGCTGACTTCGGCCTGCGCATCGGTTCCCTCGGTTACCGCATGAACTTGGTATAACTGCAATGCAGCCTCATGTGGGAATAAAGTTTTAATGGCATTGAAAATCGCATCGACTGGACCATCGCCAACGCATTCTATTTCATTCAAGACGCCATCGATCTCCATCTTCAAGCTAGCTGTTTGCGGGCCTAGTGTTCCGGCCACAACCTGCAAAGAGATAAGCTTGATATAATCCAAGCTATTCGCCACTTCATCATCGACCAAGGCAACGATATCGTCATCGAAGACATGCTTCTTTTTATCCGCCAAATCTTTGAACCTACCGAAAGCAACTTGCAATTGATTATCGGCCAACTGATATCCCAACTGCTTAACTTTCTCACGAAAGGCATGACGCCCAGAATGTTTGCCCATAACCAACGAGCTTTTCGAAATTCCGACGCTTTCAGGTGTCATGATTTCATAGGTCTGGTTATTCTTCAACATACCGTCTTGGTGAATACCGCTCTCATGGGCAAATGCATTTTGCCCAACAATGGCTTTGTTATATTGAACCGGAAAGGCGGTTACCGACGAAACCAATTTAGAGGCACGAGCCAAGTCTGTTGTCACGATTTTTGTCCACTCCGGCATTAAGTCGCCGCGAACATTAAGTGCCATAACCACTTCTTCCAAAGCAGCATTACCAGCCCGCTCTCCTAAACCATTTATGGTGCATTCGATTTGACGCGCACCCGCCTGAATACCGGCCAAGGAATTAGCTACGGCTAAACCCAAGTCATTGTGGCAATGCGTCGATAAAATGACTTGATCAATATTGGGAACGCGCTCACGCAACATGGTGATGATTTCAAAATATTCTTGCGGCATCGTATAGCCTACCGTATCTGGAATATTAATCGTCGTCGCACCCGCCTTAATAGCCGCTTCGACTGTCCGGCACAAAAAATCGCGATCCGTGCGGGTCGCATCCTCAGCTGACCATTCTACGTTATCCGTATGGTTACGCGCATGAGCAACGGAAAAAGAAACCGCCTCCAAAACTTCTTCTGGCGACATTTGCAACTTATGCTTCATGTGCACTGGGCTTGTTGAAATGAATGTATGGATGCGCGGTTGCTTGGCGAATTTAACGGCCTCGGCGGCACGATCAATATCCTTCGCACCGGCTCTGGAAAGCCCACATACTTGGGCTGACTTTACTAACTTTGCCACTTGCGAAACGGATTCAAAATCCCCGTTTGACGCGATTGGAAAACCGGCCTCAATTACATCAACCCCCATATTGTCTAACAATTCGGCGATTTGCAATTTCTCTTCTAAGCTCATCGATGCACCAGGCGATTGCTCACCATCGCGCAAAGTTGTGTCAAAGATAACCACGCGGTCTTCGTTAGAACCTGTCTTTTTTATTTCGTTTGTCATGTCTCTAATCCTTAATCAAAACGCATTCAATGCGTTGCATAAATCCTATTTTCCTTTTTCAATCCCCTGAGACACTGCCGATACATAGCGGACAACCCATTCTCAGGGGCTAATAAGGAGGAGGTCGCGCAGTAAGGATGAGGAGGATGAAGAAACCGCGGCTGCTGTCAAACCAACAGACGAGCCACCAGCAGATGAGCGCATAGGTTCGGTAACCGTACCGAACATACCCACTACCCCTGATTGGGTCTCAAATTGGTTAGCTTTGCGCATAATGCGAGTTTCCTAAAAATTCAATTTTATTAGTTTATCCAAGCTTTTAACCTAAATCAAGCGCAGAATTTCTTCACTAGTATTCCGCTACGCCACTCCAGTGTCGTGACCAGCCAGCGAGGCAGCTTGTTGCTGTGTCCATAATACTAGCTCGTCCATCACTTGGCGGACCCGAGGGATTTTCGCCATATCCGAACGCGCAAGCAACCAAATCTCTAGAAACCCAATTTGACTGGCAGGAAACACCTCGACAAGCTCGCTATCACCAGCCGCCAAGACACAAGGAAGAGCAGCTAAACCAAGCCCCGACCTACAGGCAATAGCGCGCGTCTGAGCGTGCGAACTGCGCATAACGACCTCAGAATCTCTCTCGACCCGAGACAGCCACCATACAGGCCCTAACGGAACTTCGTTTTCCAAAAACCCAATGATCTTATGCTCAGACAAATCACTGGGGTTCGATGGCCTTGGATATTTGCGCAAATATTGCGAGCTCGCATATAAGCCATAGCCCAATTCACCCAGCTTCCGGACCAGCATATCACCTTGCGTTGGGCGTGAAAGCCGAAGCGCTAGATCCACGTCTCGCATGTAATTCATCACCCGTGGTGCCGAGCCCGGGCCTGTCAATCCACCAACGTCCATCACAAGATCAAGGCGTAAATTAGGGTTTTTTAAGTTCAGCTCCGCCAAAGCTGGAGCCACCAGTTGATGAGCCAAAATCTCGCCCAATGCTAGGCGAACGACGCCTTGATCGGCCAGCTGAGCCGTCTGAAAATCTCGCTGCAAGGCGGATAAGCGCTCATCGACCGGATCCAGAGCCTCCAGCAAGCGGGCTCCATCTGCGGTCAGGGCGTAGCCACTTCGCAAACGCTCAAATAAGCGCACATCTAGCGTGTTTTCTAAATGCCCAATGCGGCGCAGAACCGTCGTCGTATTTACGTGGAGTACCCGCGATGCACCCGATAAGCTACCTGCGGCAGCGACAGCCAAGAAAAACCGCAGATCGTCCCAGTCCATCTGCGTGCGAGCCACGGCGCTCTGACCAGAGATCTGATTTGAAGCTTGCGTTTTGGCACCGCCTAAATCTGACGAAGCTGTTATCTTATCCTCTAAAATGCCCATTTTAGCTACTCTCGGTTAACTTTATACCTGCTGTTATCACATCATTTTGCGCCCAACATATTATTTATGCAAATAAAATTTGCGTAAAACAGCCTATAGGAGAAAGGGATAACCAAATGCTTGATACCCGGCAAATAAAAAACGCGACCAGCAAGCTGGCCGCGTTCAATAGATAACCCCGAATTCTGAATAGAACTCAATATTGAGTTTAGTTTTTTTCTTGGTCAACCAAACGATTAGCTGTGATCCAAGGCATCATTCCGCGCAGATTAGAGCCAACCTCTTCGATTGGATGCTCCTGACACTGTTTACGAAGTGTCTTGATCTCATCTTGACCCCCTTGCATCCAGCGCTCCGTGAAACGACCAGATTGAATATCTTCAAGAACGCGCTTCATTTCCGCTTTCGTTTCATCTGTCACGATCCGTGGACCTGTAACATATTCACCAAACTCAGCTGTGTTTGAAATTGAGTAGTTCATGTTGGCAATACCGCCTTCATAAATCAGGTCAACAATTAGCTTAACTTCATGCAGGCACTCGAAATATGCCATTTCTGGCTTGTAACCAGCTTCTACCAAAGTTTCGAAGCCGGCCTGAATAAGACCAACAACACCGCCACAAAGAACAGCCTGCTCGCCGAAAAGGTCGGTTTCGCATTCTTCGCGGAACGACGTCTCGATAATACCGGAGCGACCACCGCCCATAGCACTCGCATAAGAAAGACCCAAAGCATGTGCCTCACCCGATGCATCTTGATGAACAGCGATCAAACAAGGGACACCACCACCACGATTATATTCACTGCGCACTGTGTGACCAGGGCCTTTTGGAGCCACCATCAGCACGTCCATATCTGGGCGTGGTTCGATCAGCTTAAAGTGAATAGCCAAACCATGGGCAAACATTAGGGCCGCACCTGGCTTCATATTATTATGCAAATGCTCATTATAAATATCGCGCTGTAGTTCATCTGGCGTCAACATCATGACAACATCAGCCCACTTAGCGGCGTCAGCAACAGACTTAACTTCCAACCCTTCAGCTTCAGCTTTTGCAGCCGTTGCAGATCCCTCGCGCAAAGCAACACAAACTTCACTCACTCCAGAATCGCGAATGTTCAAAGCATGTGCATGGCCTTGGCTACCGTAGCCAATGACGGCAACTTTTTTACCGCGAATGAGTTCGATATTAGCATCTTTATCATAGAAAATTTTCATGGGACCTTTTCTCCTGCTGGTCGATCAATAATTATTTAATTTTTACTGCTTTACTCTTAAAGTGGATCAGGGCCGCGCGATATGGCGACAACCCCGGTTCGTGATACTTCCTGTAGCCCAATAGGACGCATTAAATCAATGAATGCATCCACTTTTTCTTTGCGGCCCGTTAATTCAAATATGAAAGAGGCTGGCGTGGCATCCACAACCCGAGCCCGAAACGCCTCCGACAAGCGCAATGCCTCGACCCGATTATCCCCGTTTCCAGAGACTTTAATCAAAGCCAACTCACGCTCAACACTCTCCGCCTCGACCGTTAAATCAACAACCCGATGCACCGAAACCAAGCGCCCAAGCTGTGCTTTAATCTGCTCGACAACCATCGGAGTTCCACATGTAACAATAGTAATGCGAGACATTTGCCCATCGCCATCGACTTCAGCCACCGCCAAGCTATCAATATTATAGCCGCGACCCGAGAATAGCCCGATAACGCGCGCTAACACGCCGGCCTCGTTATCCACTAACACTGCCATGGTATGGCTGGAAATTTTATCATCAGTCATCATCGCGTTGATCTCCGAACATTGGCCTTGTGAACCATCGACCTGAGAGGTCTGTGGTCTCTCTATACTTAATTCAGGCCTGAAGGAAAAGCCTTAAACCATAATCTTACCAGCATCTGATACTTCATGCTGAACTGAATCGGTTGATAGGATCATTTCATTGTGCGCCGCACCCGATGGGATCATCGGATAGCAGTTTTCATTTTTACTCACAACACAGTCAAAAATAACTGGCCCAGGTGTATCAATCATTAGTTGAATAGCCGCATCCAATTCATCTGGCGTCTGCGCACGAATACCTGTCGCCCCATAAGCTTCGGCCATTTTAACAAAATCTGGAAGCGCTTCAGAATAGGATTGCGAATAGCGTCCCCCATGCAGTAATTCCTGCCACTGACGCACCATTCCCATATATTCATTATTGATGATGAAGATTTTAATCGGTAGCCGATACTGAACTGCTGTGGATATTTCCTGCATTGTCATTTGTACAGAAGCCTCACCAGCAATATCGATCACTAGCCCATCGGGATTAGCAACCTGAACACCAACGGCAGCGGGAACACCATATCCCATCGTACCCAAACCACCCGATGTCATCCACCGGTTTGGCTCTTCGAAACGATAATATTGAGCCGCCCACATTTGATGCTGACCAACCTCAGTCGTGATAAATGTGCGAGGACCTTTGGTCATTTCATATAAACGCTGGATCGCATATTGCGGTTTAATGACTTTGCTATCCTTTTCATAAGCAAGACAGTCTTTGCCCCGCCAGCCGTCAATTTCAGCCCACCACGCTACCATTTCTGCTTTGTCTGGCTGCAAATTGCGCGATTTATAAAGTCGGATCATATCCTCCAAAACATGTGCGCAGTCACCAATAATGCCAATATCGACCATAACTGTCTTATTAATTGAAGATGGGTCTATATCGATATGGATCTTCTTCGAATTCGGCGCAAACGCGTCCAATCGGCCTGTAATTCGGTCGTCAAAACGAGCCCCAATGTTAATCATGACATCACAATCATGCATCGCCCAATTGGCCTCATACGTTCCGTGCATGCCAAGCATACCCAGCCACTGAGGGTCCGCTGAAGGATAACTCCCTAGGCCCATCAAGGTAGATGTGATTGGAAAACCAGTTATTTTAACAAATTCACGCAAAAGCTGGCTGGCTTTCGGGCCTGAATTAATCACGCCACCACCTGTGTAGAAAACCGGCTTTTTCGCAGAGGCAATCAGATCAATCGCCTTATTAATGGCGTCGAGATCACCTTTCACCCGCGGATGATATGTCTTATGGCGAACTTCGCTCTTCGTTAGATATTTACCCGTTGCAAACTGGATGTCTTTCGGCAAATCAACAACCACAGGTCCAGGACGCCCGGTTGTAGCTACATGAAATGCCTCATGCAAAATACGCGGCAAATCGTCGATCGATTGAACAAGATAGTTATGCTTCGTACAAGGCCGCGTAATGCCGACAGTATCGGCTTCCTGAAACGCGTCATTACCGATCAAATGCGTGGCAACCTGCCCAGTTATGCAAACCATGGGAATGGAGTCCATTAACGCATCGGTCAAACCCGTAACTGCATTGGTAGCTCCAGGTCCAGACGTAACCAAGACAACCCCAGGCTTTCCACTAGAACGCGCATACCCCTCAGCAGCATGCGTAGCACCCTGCTCATGGCGCACTAAGATGTGCTCAACTTTTTCTTGCGCAAATAAAGCATCATAAATTGGCAACACGGCTCCACCAGGGTAGCCAAATATATGCTCCACATCTTGCTCTTGAAAAGCCCGTAGAACCATCTCTGCGCCGGTCATTGTCTCTGACATAACATCCTCTTGATAAACGACTTGTTAAAAACTTATCGAAAACTAAAAACTACAAAACATAGTGAAACTTAAGAATATACTGAAACTCAAGAACATTAAGACTAATACTAAAATGAGTTGCCACCGCGACTTAAAGCCAAACTTTAGCAAAAACTCAAGCCTTTAAGCCCATAATCTTTCAACTAATTTGCGAGCAGTTTATCGCCGCGCTGAGCTGCCGTCAAGCCTTTGTTGTAATTATCGAAAAGATTTTATCACATTTAAGGTAATAATCTTGCTCATTAACCATGTTCCACGCAATCATCTGATTTCTAAACCATGTCATTTGGCGTTTGGCATAGCGTCGTGTCTGTTGCTGTGCTTTAGAAATAGCTTCTTCAAGGGACAAATTATCAGCCAAATAGTCCAAAACCTCCTCCAACCCGAGAATGTTTCCGGCGGAACGTCCACTGACTGCCTTACTGTCAGCGAAGCTACGCACCTCATCTATCACCCCAGCCTCGATCATTTGCTCAAACCGTCGGTCACATCGCTCATATAACCAATCACGGTCTGGCATAAGACAGATCTTTGCGATATTGCCGCCTAGGGGCGGTTTATGCGGGGAGGACTGCCAGTCGGTTAAAGATTTATGTGTGGCTCGAAACACCTCGAGAGCGCGCAAAATACGCTGCTTATCATTCGCATGTATCCGCGCGGCGGATGGCGCATCAACTTTCTGAAGCTCTGCTTGTAATCCAGCCAAACCAAGCTGCTCTAGATCTTGGCTTAACTGCGCACGGATATCGGCTGATATGTCTGGAATATCGACGAGGCCATGCGTAAGTGCTCTAAAATATAATCCCGTGCCGCCAACAATTATTGGCACAACGTCTTGGCCTTGCGCTTGTGTGATGGCTTGCATAGCATCCGTATACCAATGCCCGACACTATAGGACTGATCTGGCTCCAGATGCTCGTATAAATAATGCGGACACTTGGCCTTATCGGCAGCGCTTGGTGCCGCCGTTAGAGTTGTTAAATGGGCGTAAACTTGCATCGAGTCTGCATTGATTATGACTGGCTGTAGCTGAAACTCATCTTGAATATGCGCGGCAACCTTTAACGCCAAGTCCGACTTACCACTGGCGGTTGGCCCTGCGATTAAGATCGCGTCACTAAGTGAATTCGCCAACTGATTTTGAGAGTGCATTGCGTCTGGTCCCTGCCTGCATTATAGAAACGTGCATGAATTATATTGTTACACTGATTAGCGATCCGCAAAAACCCGTCTTGACGAGCAATCTTCTCGATGCGGTTAAATCCGCCCTCGGCACTGAGGAAAACTGGCAAATTTTGTCGCCCAACGAAGCCGCCAACATTGCCATATCGGCAACGACATTCGAAGAAATTTCGAATCGACTGGTGAGTTTTATGGAACAAGGGTTTGATATTGCGATAACGCCGAGCGAATTTCATAAAAAGAAACTGCTTATTGCCGATATGGAATCAACGATTATCGAACAAGAATGTCTCGACGAGCTGGCCGACCTAATCGGTATTCGCGATAAGATTGCAGATATCACCGAACGGGCGATGCGCGGAGAACTTGATTTTGAACCTGCATTGCGAGAGCGCGTAAAGTTGCTGACTGGGCTACCGGCTGAAAAACTGGAACTGGTTTATCAAGACCGAGTAACCTTAATGGCTGGCGCAGAGCCATTGCTCAAAACGCTAAAACGTGACGGCGTTTATTGCGCCCTCGTTTCGGGTGGCTTCACCTTTTACGCTGAACGCGTTGCCGAGCGGCTCAACTTCGATATGTTTCAAAGCAACCAGCTAAACTTCGCAGGCGATACTCTGGACGGAACCGTTCAAGACCCAATTTTGGGGCGTTCGGCCAAAGCAGAAATATTAACGAGCTTATGTGAAAAGCTATCCATACCCCTTGATGCGGCTGTTGCCGTTGGCGATGGATCAAATGACTTAGCTATGTTGCAAAAGGCCGGCCTCGGTGTCGCTTACCATGCTAAGCCAGCCGTTGCCGCCGCGTCTCGCGTCAAAATAGATCATGGCGATTTGACAGCCTTGCTTTTCTTGCAAGGCTATCATCGCCAAGAGTTTGCTTAATACAGCGACTAATTACCCGTTAACTCGCGGATAATTAATCCTTCAGTTTCAAGGCCACGAAGCGCAAGCCTTGAGCACTTTTTAATAAAAGCAGAACTGATTTATCACCTGACTTAACGGCTTTCTCGATCGCGCGTTTTGCTTCCTTAGCGGATGCAACTGGCGACTGCGCCACTTCCGTGATCACGTTGCCACGCCGGATACCACTTTCATAGGCGAGGCTCTCGGCATCTACCTTACTGACAATAGCACCCTTAACATCATCGCTAAGTCCGAGCTCCTTACGGGCGACTTCACCCAAGTCCTCCAAACTAATTCCAGCCACAGATGATACGGCTGGGTTTTTTGGAGCATTGCCAGGGCTACCGTCATCTTCAGATACCATCGCCTCTTTTAAGCGACCCGTAACCACCTGAACCGTTCTTCGCTTACCACGACGAACAACCTCAACGGGCACCTTTCTGTCGATTTCAGTTTCAGCAACAATACGCGGCAGATCGCGCATTTCGTCGATCTTTTTGCCGTTAAATTTAACAATAACGTCGCCGGCTTTAATCCCCGCTTTTAGTGCTGGACCACCCGGAGACACTTCAGAGATAAGCGCGCCATGCGTTTCATCAAGCCCCAGAGTTTCAGCAAGCTCGTCCGTGACAACCTGAATTCGCACACCTAACCAGCCGCGTCGGGTTTCACCAAATTTTTGCAACTGCCCAGCAACTGTCTCGACAATATCCGACGGAATTGAGAAACCAATGCCCACAGAACCGCCCGTTGGCGAAATAATCGCCGAATTTACCCCAATCACCTCGCCGTCCATGTTGAACAATGGCCCGCCTGAATTACCGCGGTTAATCGCGGCATCGGTTTGAATGAAGCTATCATAAGGACCCGAATTTATATCGCGGTTGATGGCAGAGATAACCCCAACAGAGAGCGATCCACCAAGACCAAACGGATTACCAATCGCGATGACCCAATCGCCCACACGTGACTTTGAGGAAGTGCCTAATTTTACGAATGGCAGCTTCTTCTTCGATTCAATCTTCAAAACTGCCAAGTCTGTCTTGGCATCACGACCGACCAGTTTTGCGTCGAATTTTTTCCCATCCGGGAAAGTAACGACAATCTCGTCAGCGCCTTCGATCACGTGGTTATTCGTGATAATCACCCCATCGGGATCAATCACGAAGCCTGACCCGAGAGACGAGCTTTTGCGGGGCTTATTGTTTTCGCGCGGAAACTTCTTCATGAAGTCTTCAAAAAAGTCTTCAAAGGCTGGCGGAACATTATCCATCCGTGAGGGTTGGTCAACAGTCTGCGTCGTTGAAACATTGACCACAGCGGGCATCAGTCTCTCGGCAAGGTCGGCAAAGCTGCCAGGCATTTCACGCGCCGACACCGCCACGGTGCTCATTGATATGGATATCAGGCAAATAGAAAATAAAGCCGCGATGTTTCTTATTTGTAGCATTTTGTTTCCTCTAATTAACCAACCAAACTAGAAGTACTCCAAAAGCTAGGGCCATAAGCCCGCCGCAGCGCAATTCCCAGTCTGACAAATTTTTCATCATATCGATCATAGACCGCAAAAATGTCGGAAAAAGGGCATAGGCAGCCCCTTCAACAACTAACACCAAACCTATAGCTAGAGCGATTTTCTCTAACATCAGTAACCTACTGAAACGATGTCTCCGGGGTTATTTTAGCTTCATCCACGATAATTTCGGGACATAAAGCTGAACTTAAGCTATTACCGCTAGCCAAAATTTTGGTAATTTTATTGCTACTGGCAGAACTTGCCGTTGATAACCCTTTGACGGAAATCTGACTATTCGGGTCTTTCAGAAACTGAAAGAATGCACTGTCAGGAGAGAGCACAAGGGTTGTCTGATCGTTTTCCAGAGACCTCTCATAGGCCTGCATGGAGCGATAGAAAGCAAAGAAATCTGGATCCTGGCCGTAAACAGTCGCGAACACACGGTTCCGACAACCATCACCTTCGCCTCGAATAACTTCACTGTCACGCGTGGCTTGCGCCAATAAAACAGTTACAGATTTATCCGCTTCAGCACGTATCGAACGCGATACTTCTTGTCCACGAGCACGAAATTCTGAAGCTTCCTGCTCACGTTCCGTTTGCATACGACGGTAGATGGCTTGCGAGTTTGCTTCCGGTAAGTCGGCACGACGGATACGAACGTCAACGATTTCAATCCCGAAATCAACAGCCTGCTCATTCACGAAATCGCGAATACGTTCCATAAGCTCAGCCCGCTTATCACGAACGACCGCCTCGAAACTTTCCTCACCCAAAACGGAACGCATGGAAGACGATACAACGGCGGCTAAACGAGACCGCGCACGGCTCTCGCTTTGCAGTGATTTATAAAATTGTAGCGGATCAACAATACGGTACCGTGTAAACGCATCGACGACCAAACGCTTTTGGTCAGACGCGATGAGCTCTTCCGTCGCGCTATCCAAATCAAGGATACGCTTATCAAGATAAACGACTTCCTGAACGAAAGGCGTTTTGAAGTGCAAACCAGGTTCGGTAATAACTCCGCGTGGATCACCAAACTGCAAGACTAAAGCTTGCTGAGTTTGGTGAACGGTAAATATAGATGCGTTAACTAGAACGCCGAGTGCAATAACAAGGGCAATCGCAATAAATCCTGAAAGTCTAGCCATTATTTTGCCTCCCTTTTCTTATTTAACTGGTCAAGCGGTAGATAGGGTACGACCCCCGAACCGTTTTTTGTGTCTAGCACAATCGTGCTCGAGCGAGCGACGACACGCTCCATTGTTTCGAGGAAAATACGTTCGCGCGTAACGCCCTTGGCATTTTCATATTCTCGCAAGATAGCGGCAAAACGAGACGCCTCACCATCGGCTTCCGCGACAGTCTGGGCGCGGAACGCTTCCGCCTCACGCCGAATTCCAAATGCCTCACCTTGCGCTTCCGGAACCACACGATTGGCATAACTATTGGCCTCGTTTCTGGCTCTCTCTTGGTCAGCACGCGCGGCTTGAACATCGCGGAACGCGTCAATAACAGCGGCGGGTGGATCGACCTTCTGCATTTTTACTTGCGTAATACCAATGCCGGCGCCGTAGCCATCAAGCGTCGCTTGCATAAGGTTTTTCACGCGCTCTTCATTGCTTTGGCGTTGTTCAGTCAAGATCGGCTGAATGTTATTCTGGCCGATAATCTCGCGCATCGTACTTTCAGCAACCGCTTTCACAGTGCCTTCCGGGTTTTGAATATTGAAGAGAAAGTCTGCTGCGTTGGTTATGACCCAAAAAACTGCAAAATCGACATCAACGATGTTTTCATCGCCTGTCAGCATCAAGCTTTCTTCAGGAACGTCACGCGTCACCACGCTACTGCTCTGACGATCTTCTTGACCGCCTCGCATACCGATTTCCACACGGTTAACCGTGGTAACTTTCGGCGTATAAACAGTCTCAATCGGCCACGGCAAGTGATAATTTAGACCCGGGCTAGTTTGCGCCGTAAACTTACCGAAGCGCAAAACAACGCCCTGCTCGTCAGCCTGAACACGGTAAAATCCGCTTAGACCCCAGATCACAGCCAAAATAGCTACGACAAAAATAATGCCGGATACACCGCCAAAACCGCCTGGAATAAACTTCTTCATGCGATCCTGTGCTTGGCGGATGACTTCTTCGATATCCGGCTCATTACTGGGCCGACGTTTCTGCGGACCACCACCCCACGGGTTGCGGTCTCCATCATTATTGTTGTCCCAAGGCATTAACGTCTCCTACTGTGAAATTTCTTTTCAAACCAAATATAGATCATCGTTATAGGCGAGGCATTGCATAACCGCAACGAAGCTTATCAACTTTTGAGATAGTTCAGTTGATAAAATCTTGGAGGCTAATTCAGCCCCTTGCAGTAAGCCCCGGCTCATCTATATAGAGATGTGGGGCTTCAAGGCCTCTTTTTCAAGGTCTACCCGACAATGATTGATGAATTTATCTAGTAGAATTACCAGACCGAATTTATGCAGAAAGGCCCTTAATGATGGCAAATTTCACTGAGCAAGATATCCGCGACAGCCTATCCAACGTTCCAGACCCAATACGAGACGGCGATATTGTATCGTCAGCTAGGGTTCAGGGCCTCGTTATTCGCGACGGAAACATTGGCTTCACGATTGAAATTAAGCCCGAAGAAGCAGAGGTCATGGAAGCCACTCGGCAGGCCGCAGAGCAAGCCGTACGGGAAATTTCAGGTGTTATTTCAGTAACTTGCGTATTAACTGCGCATCAAGACGCTCCGGCACAGCCAAGCGCCGCCGCGAAACCCGACCAGAAAGCACCGAGCGACAATAAAGGCGATAATAAAGGCAAAGACCCGTCCGGCGATATTCCGGAGGTTTTCCAGCGCATTGGCAAAGTGATTGCCGTGGCCAGTGGTAAAGGTGGCGTCGGTAAATCTACCATCGCGCTAAATTTAGCCTTAGCCTGTGCCAAACAAGGCCTGCGAACGGGTCTCTTAGATGCGGATATTTACGGGCCCTCCTTGCCAGCACTGTTGAATATTACTGAAAAACCAGACGTAAACGACAATAAAAAGCTGCTACCGATAGAAAGCCATGGGCTACAAACCATGTCGATTGGCTATATGGTTCCTCCGGAACAAGCGATGATATGGCGGGGTCCAATGGTGCAAAGCGCACTTATCCAGCTTTTGAATGACGTTGAGTGGCCAGATCTCGACATTATGATTCTTGATATGCCGCCCGGCACCGGCGATATTCAGCTAACCATGGCTCAGCGCATACCTGTGGACGGAGCGCTTGTCGTTTCGACACCACACGCCCTCGCACTGGCCGATGTTAAGCGAGCTGTAGCTATGTTCCAGCGCGTTAACGTGCCGGTTATTGGTGTGATTGAAAATATGGCATATATGCAAAGCCCATCGGGTGATAAACTATTTCCGTTTGGTGAAGGCGGCTCTGAGGCTTTGGCTAAGGAAATGGACACCCCGTTTTTGGGCACAATACCGCTCGATCCAATGATCCAGCAGTCGATACGTGACGGCAAGACACTGTTTGATCAAGAGGATAGCGCGCCGGAAGCATCCGCCCAAACTTCAGAAGCCTTGGTACAGTTTACGCAAATTGCTAAAACAATATCTTCATACGGAAAATAAAAACTGAATATTCGGGAGTTAATTAATAGTGACGGATACAGCCAAAAAAGCCTATAAATTTTTAACAGGTCTCGACGATGCTGCGTTCTGCCAACGCGTTTCCGATACATTGAATGACGGCTATCGTCTTTATGGTGCACCGATTATGCTTGAAAAAGGTAATGGAGAGCTTTGGGTCGGCCAAGCGGTCGTGTTGCCGGAATATAGCCCACTCGCCTCAAAATAGGCTTGGAAATAGGCTTGGATTTATAAAAAGGTTCGGCGGATATTACGCTTAAGCTCGCTCCAGCGTAATGAAGCTATAGTCAGCACTATCCGTCTCACCAGCCTCAAACCGCTCACTATGCGTTTCTTGCCAAGCCGATTTATTCTGCAACCGAAAAAACGTATCACCGTTCGGTGACGCATGAATTCTGGTTAAATGAATGCGCCTCGCCTCGGCCTCAAACATCGCATAAATCTCGCCGCCACCAATAATCATCAACGTGTCCGTTCTCGATGCCGACGCCTGTTCCCTAGCCGCAGCTGCCGTGGTTACACAAACAGCGCCCTCCGCCACGAAATCCGCTTGGCGCGAGATCACAATATTTAGACGCCCAGGCAGAGCTCTACCAATTGATTGCCATGTGCGCCGGCCCATCACAATCGGGTGGCCCATAGTGATTTGTTTGAAGTGGCGTAGGTCGCTTGGCATACGCCAAGGCATATCACCATCTTGACCAATGACATCATTTTCTGCGACAGCGACGACCATCTCAATATTCATAAAAGCGCTCCTAGACCGCGACTGGCGCAGAAATATGAGGCTGAAATTCATAATCTACCAAGGCAAAATCATCATAAACAAACTCAAAGATATCTTTACGCTCCGGGTTCATCTGCAAACTCGGTAGACGTGTCGGCGTTCGCGATAATTGCAATTTCACCTGATCAAAATGATTATGGTAAATATGCGCGTCCCCTAATGTATGGACAAAGTCGCCGGGTGCATAACCACACACTTGTGCAAGCATTTGTGTAAATAAGGCATATGAGGCAATGTTAAAAGGTACACCAAGAAAAATATCCGCCGACCGCTGATACAGCTGACAAGATAATTTCGGCGGGCCATCTTGCTGCGGCGCGACATAGAACTGAAACAAACAATGACATGGCGGCAAAGCCATATTAGGAACATCAGCAGGGTTCCAAGCGGTTACGATATGGCGCCTTGAGCCTGGATTGTTTTTTAACTGCGCCAGCAACTCAACGATCTGATCAATATGCTCCCCCGTAGAGGTCTCCCAGCTCCGCCACTGCTTGCCATATACTGGCCCAAGGTTTCCATCCGCATCAGCCCATTCGTTCCAAATCGACACACCATTTTCTTTTAAATACTTAATGTTTGTGTCACCGGTTAGAAACCACAATAGCTCATGGATAATTGATTTTAAGTGCAATTTCTTGGTCGTTAAAACCGGAAAACCTTGGCCCAAATCGAAACGCATCTGATGGCCAAAAACACTGCGCGTTCCTGTGCCCGTGCGGTCATCCCGATCGGTTCCATTTTCCATAACGTGTTTTAATAAATCTAGATATTGTTGCATGCGCTTATTATTCAGATTCTTAACCAAACAGCCAGCCCGATTTTAATTTTACAGTTAGCAATTCAACCAAGATCCCTACACTTTCGTGGATAAGTCTGCTATAGTCATTTTGCTAGCTTGCTAGCTATGGCGATAAACGGACTTCGCAATAAACCTATCGGACCCGGGGGCGGTACCCGGCGCCTCCACCATTTTCTCAGGATGGCTTTATTTTTCTGATTATTATGGGGGCGAAATAGGATCGACGAGGGCGTAAAGGTAGTTACCGTCGCTCGGTATGGCACCGTCGTTATCGGGCCATTTTTTAGTTGCAAATGACAACTATGCGGAAGTATCACTCGCTGCCTAGCGGTGCGTGACTTCAATTAAAGTCCATGCCCGTCGCAGGGTATGGCGGGGTTCGGGCGGCACCTGGCAACAGAAGCCGTCCACTTTTATCTTTAATTTATCTTTAATTTATCTCTAATTCACCCCTAAATTCGACACATATTTCAAACATATCGTGCAGATATTTTGATGAAAATTAATTATTAGACCTATCCAGCATCTGAATCGTGTACAAGACGGTCTAGGATTTTTTGTAATTTGATGAAGCTTATTGGTTAGAAAAACGAAATCATGACAGACGATAATACAGGTGACTTTTCAGAAGATTTACTCCGCTATGACCTCTTAACGGAGAACGCTATGCGTTCGGTCATGCACCAGGTTCTGAACCAAGTATCTTTGACGGGCTTACCCGGTGATCATCATTTCTTTATTACCTTTAAAACTAAAGCTCATGGCGTCCAAATAGCTTTACGCTTACAAGAAACACACCCTGATGAAATGACAATTGTTCTGCAGCATCAATATAAAGACCTGCAAGTCGCAGAAGACCATTTCTCTGTTTCCTTAAGTTTTAATAACATTCCTGAGACGCTCATTATTCCGTTCTCATCGGTAGTTAGTTTTTTTGACCCAAGCGTTGAGTTCGGCTTGCGCTTCGGCAGTGTCGAAACACTCGAAGAATTAGATCAACTCATTGGTGCAGATGCGGATGATTTCAGCAATAGCTTTAACCCCGAAGGTGTAGAGACGAAAGCTGACGGCGAGAGTGCCCAAATCGTTGATATTGAGAGCTTTCGTAAAAAATAATATTGCGGCAGACCTGGCTCAACACGAACCATAACCCAAGCAACAACGACCTATGATTTGGCAGACCGAATAGTTAAAGGACTTGAGGGTTCGAATACCTAATAGTTGGCATGTCTCCTAGCTCATGCTAATAGAATTCGCATATAATGTTTTACTTCGAAGTTGGTTTTCGAAGGGTAGCTTTGCACCCTTCAAACTCAATAGGAAGCAACGCGAAGCAATCTGAAGAAAATTAGCGAATTCTAGCTTTGAACCAATCTCTAATCCGAGGAAATATATCATGTCAAATACCCGTACTGAAACCGATAGCTTTGGTCCATTGGAAGTCGCCGCAGACAAATATTGGGGCGCGCAAACACAGCGGTCTCTAAGCAACTTCAAAATTGGCGGGGAGACGATGCCCCTATCTATGGTGCGCGCGCTCGGCATCGTAAAAATGGCTGCCGCAAAAGCAAATATGAAACTCGACAATTTAGACAAAGACATTGGTGACGCTATCGTCGCCGCTGCTGGAGAAGTAGCCGACGGAAAATGGGACGAACATTTTCCATTGGTGGTTTGGCAAACGGGCTCAGGAACGCAGAGCAATATGAACGCCAATGAAGTCATTTCCAACCGCGCCATCGAAATGCTCGGCGGTACACTTGGAACCAAAGAACCGGTTCACCCAAATGATCACTGCAATCGCAGCCAGTCATCAAATGACACTTTCCCAACCGCCATGCATATCGCCGCGGCAGAGGACGTTGCCCTAAAGCTAGTCCCCGCACTTCAGCATTTGCATGCAGAGCTTGAGAAAAAAGTTTTGGCTTGGCAAGATATTGTAAAAATCGGCCGAACGCATTTGCAAGACGCGACACCCTTAACATTGGGCCAAGAGTTCTCCGGCTATGCCACACAAATCCGGTACGCGATTGAACGTGTTCAACAATCATTGCCACGCCTCATGGCTCTAGCCCAAGGCGGAACCGCTGTTGGCACTGGCCTAAATGCAAAGCCAGGTTTTGCTGAAGCCTTTGCAGAGGAAGTTGCCGAGTATACAGGACTGAGTTTTATTACTGCGGAAAATAAATTTGAAGCACTTGCCGCGCATGATGCCTTCATAGAAATGTCCGGCATGCTAAGTACGATTGCTGCAGGCTTGTTCAAAATCGCGAATGATATTCGTTTGCTTGGCTCTGGCCCACGTTCGGGACTTGGCGAATTAAGCTTGCCAGAAAATGAACCTGGCTCATCTATCATGCC
>Ga0209137_1002034_pt1 | contig 18360 bp, 15 predicted proteins | sample SaaInl5LU_22_DNA_FD_184642 | JGI IMG/M metagenome (GOLD analysis project Ga0209137, IMG submission 184642) | Marine microbial communities from expanding oxygen minimum zones in the Saanich Inlet - ESP_105LU_22_DNA (SPAdes) (version 2) | ecosystem: Environmental > Aquatic > Marine > Intertidal... | reverse complement strand
TCTAAATTTAAACCTTGACGCTTATATGCTGGTATTTTCTCAATATCGTCTATTTTTGATGCGTTAAATTTATGATTAAACGACTTCATTTTTTGTCGTCTATCGTCTGCTCTTTCTTTAAGAATAACTGATATAGAACTATTCATTGGATCTAAATCTTCCTCAGGAGCTTCTACCTCTTGTTCTTGAGCAATTATTTTCTTTTCGAAAACAATTTCTTGATCTATAACCTCTTCTACTTTTATTGTTTGTTTATTATTACTACTTACTTCTGCATAATCGTCTAAAGTATAACGTACTTCTTGGCCTTCATTAACTTCTGTTACTGGAATAACCTCTACATGTTCGTTTACTTCTATGTCGTTTAAATTAAAAATGATTTCTTCTTGCTCTTCTTCTATATTGTCTTCATTTATAGGCAAGTCGAAACTTAAGGTTATTTGTTGTTTTTCTTCTTCCTCAATACTTACAGGATTTATATTGGCTGTTTTATCTTCGGTTGAGGTAATAACAAACTCTTCGTCTGTGTTAAAAGTTGCAACAACTTCATCATAAACAACATCCATATTTTTTATAACTTCTGTTGTAGGTATTAACCCTAAATCATCTAGAGAGACTGTTCTTTGCTTATTAACCAAATTCATTTCCTTTTTGCTCAAAGAATCTTCTGTGTCCTCATCTAAATCCAGAGTATGCTTTACGACTTTTGGTGGCTGAGGTTTTTCTAAAACGATGTCTGGCTTAATAATAGCAGGAGTGACTTCTTTTGGAGTTAAATCTTTTTCAATACTTTGGTCTTCTTCTAGAGCATGAATAACTTTTTTAATCTCTGTATTAGAAATTTCGTTTTGTTGTTCTACATTAAATCCTGTTGCAATAATGGTTACAGCTATTGATTCTTCTAACGATTCGTCTTCACCAACACCCATAATTATGTTTGCACCATGTCCTGCTTCGGCTTGAATGTGATCGTTAATTTCTCCAATCTCATCTATTGTTATTTCTTGAGAACCAGAAACGATTAGCAACAATACGTTTTTAGCTCCTGTAATTTTATTATCGTTTAATAATGGTGAATCTAAAGCTTTAGTAATCGCTTCATGTGCACGGTTTTGGCCAGAAGAAATAGAAGATCCCATTATTGCTGTTCCACTATTACTTAGTACTGTTTTAGCATCGCGTAAATCGATGTTTTGTGTATAATGGTGTGTAATCACCTCTGCAATACCACGAGATGCAGTAGCTAAAACCTCGTCTGCTTTAGAGAATCCTGCTTTAAAACCAAGATTACCATAAACTTCTCTTAACTTGTTATTATTAATTACAATTAAAGAATCTACTTCTGCTCGCAACTTTTCTATTCCAATTTGCGCTTGTTCATTACGCATTTTTCCTTCAAACTGAAAAGGCATAGTTACAATACCAACTGTTAAAATATCCATTTCTTTGGCCATTTTAGCAATTATTGGTGCAGCACCTGTTCCTGTTCCTCCTCCCATTCCAGCAGTTATAAATACCATTTTAGTATTTGTACCAAGCATTTGTTGGATATCTGAAAAGCTCTCGACTGCAGATTGCATACCAACGTCTGGGTTTGCACCTGCTCCTAATCCTTCTGTTAAATTAACTCCAAGTTGGATTTTGTTTGGAACACCACTATTTTGAAGTGCTTGAGCATCTGTATTACAGATCACAAAGTCTACTCCTTTGATGCCTTGTTGAAACATGTGGTTAATGGCGTTGCTTCCACCTCCTCCAACGCCAATAACCTTAATGACATTAGATTGATTTTTAGGTAAATCAAAGGCGATACTTTCGAATTCATTGTTGCTCATAAAATTCTGTTTTATTATTTTTTATTCTTGCGCAGCATTGCTGCGTTTATATTTTTATTAGATTTTTAGTGCTTAGCACTATTCTGCGTTGTCTAAAAAATCTTTTACTCGTTCTGTTAACGCATCTAAAAAAGAGCGTTTTTGTTTTGGTTTTGGTTCTTCTTGCACAGTTTCTTCCTCTTCTAATACCTCTATTTCTTCTGTTATTTCTTCTACAACGGCTTCTGCTTTAACGCGTTCTTGACGTTTTAAACCATCCATTACTAAACCAACTGCTGTTGCAAATAGTGGACTTGTAATAGCATCGTCGCTGTCACCAGCAAGATGTTCGTTTGGAAAACCAACTCTGGTGTCCATGCCAGTAATATATTCTACTAATTGCTTTAAATGTTTTAACTGTGCTCCTCCTCCTGTTAAAACAATACCTGCTATTAATTTTTTCTTTTGTTCTTCGTGTCCGTAATTTTTTATTTCTACATAAACTTGCTCAATAATTTCTACAACACGAGCGTGAATAATTTTTGAAAGGTTTTTAAGTGTAATTTCTTTTGGGTCTCTACCACGTAATCCTGGAATAGAAACAATTTCATTGTCTTTATTTTCTCCTGGCCACGCAGAACCAAATTTAATTTTTAATAGTTCGGCTTGCTTTTCAATAATAGAACAACCTTCTTTTATATCTTCTGTTATTACATTTCCTCCAAATGGAATAACAGCTGTATGTCTTATTATACCATCTCTGAAAATAGCTAAATCTGTTGTTCCACCTCCTATATCTATTAATGCAACACCTGCTTCTTTTTCTTCTTGACTTAATACGGCATTTGCTGATGCTAGTGGCTCTAGTGTAATGCCTTCAAGTTCTAAACCTGCACTTTTTACACAACGACCAATATTTCTAATCGATGATACTTGACCAACAACCACGTGAAAGTTTGCTTCTAATCTTCCGCCATACATGCCTATAGGTTCTTTTATTTCTGCTTGACCATCAACCTTAAATTCTTGAGGTAAAACGTGAATAATTTCTTCTCCAGGTAACATTACTAATTTATGTACTTGGTTAATTAAACGCTCGATATCATCTTCGTCTATAACCGTTTCTGAATCTGCTCTAGTAATATAATCACTATGCTGAAGACTACGAATATGCTGTCCTGCAATACCAACAGTAACACCTTCAATTTTAGTTGCTGCTGCTGCTTCGGCTTCTTGTATAGCCAATTGTATAGATTGAATAGTTTGGGTAATATTATTTACCACACCACGATGTACACCTAAACTTTTAGACTTACCAATACCTAAAATCTCTACTTTTCCGTACTCGTTTTTACGACCAATCATTGCCACAATCTTTGTGGTTCCAATGTCTAATCCAACTGCTAAATTTTGTTCCATAATTTATACTTTAGTGCAAACAACCTGGTTTTCAAATTGCAAATTCACTTTGCTGTATTTATCTAAACTTTTATCCTTAATCGCCTTTTTATAGAAAGCTTTTAAGTTGTTTATTTTTTTATCTAGATATTCAAGTTTTCCTATTTGCACAATAAATTTGCATTGTCTTAACTTTAAATCTATAGACTTATTTTCATTTTGATGAATTTCTACAACATTCTTTTTCAAAAACTCATCGGCATCAATTCTGCTAGCAACATTATAAATGTTACTTAACTCTGTTTTAAGCACGTTACCAGTTACAACAGGCACTCTCGCTGTATAATTAGACGACAAAGGCATGTAACCACCTTTACTGTCTATGTAATAAGAGTCGGTTGTTAAGACTCTTGCAATAGGTTTTTTTTGTTTTATTTTAGCTGAAAAATCACCATTTACATTTAAGAAAATTTCGGCTTTTTCAATCATTGCATTAGCATTCAGGGCAGATTCTAAAGCATTCAAATCTAAAGTTTCTTTGGGCACATTCGTAAGCGGTTGTTGATTTTGTATTAACAATTTACTAACATTTGCATGTGTAATAAATGGCTTCTGCTCATCTACAAATTCTATTGTTGTTTTTGCTACTTTTCGACTGCCATTTTTAGCAGAAGAAAAAGCAAACAAAAACACTACTAATAGCAGTAAAACTGTGCCTTTTATGTAGTTCCAATTAATTTTCATGAACCAATGCTTTTTTAATTTTTTGTACTTCTGCTCCTATATCTCCAGCACCAATGGTGAGAATAATTTTTGCATTACTTTCTTTAATTTTTTGGATGATATTAGATTTGTTAATTAATTGTTTTTTTGGATTACTAATTTTATCTAAAAGCCATTGAGAACTTATGCCTTGTATTGGTAATTCTCTCGCTGGATAGATATCGAGAAGAAGCAACTCGTCAAAATTTGAAAGACTTTGGGCAAATTCTACTCCAAAATCTCTTGTTCGTGAAAACAGATGCGGCTGAAAAATAGCAAGCACTTTGTCTTCAGGATACATTTCTCTAACGGCTTGGTGTACTGCGTTTATCTCTTCTGGATGATGTGCATAATCGTCTATAAAAACAAGTTTCTCTGTTTTTATCTGGTAGGTAAAGCGACGCTTTACACCTTTATAGGATGCCAATGCTTTAGTAAGCTCTGGTGTTGGGACACCATATTCTACAGCCATCGCTAAAGCTATTAATGCATTCGATAAATTATGTCTACCAGGAAGGCTAAATTGTAATTGTTTTAGCATAGTAACTGGCGTTTTTACATCAAATACATAAACACCATTTTCTATTTTTATATTTTGAACTGAATAATCTGAATCATCTTCAATTCCATATGTAATACCTTTAAGCGGCAAACCGTTTCTAACTAATAGTTTTCCGTTTGGTTTTATTTTTTTGGAAAAATCTTCGAAAGATTTTATTAATTCTGAAGCATCTCCATAGATATCTAAATGGTCTGCGTCCATAGATGTAATACAAGCAATATCTGGTGACAATGTTAAAAAAGAACGATCAAACTCGTCTGCCTCAACAACGCTTACTTGATCTCCATTTAAAATGAGATTAGAATTATAATTCTCACTAATTCCTCCTAGAAAAGCTGTTAATGGCACATTACAAACTTTCATTATGTGTCCAAGAATACTTGTTGTGGTTGTTTTACCATGTGTACCTGCAACTGCCAGACAAAAGGTGTTTTGTGTTATTAAGCCCAATATTTCAGATCGCTTTATAACATGATACCCATTGTCTTTAAAATAATTTAGTTCACTATGTTCTTTTGGAATAGCTGGTGTATAAACTACTAGAGTGCGTTTAACATCTAAAAACTGTTCTTTAATACAACTTACAGCATCTTCAAAATGAATGGTAATTCCTGAATTTTCTAATGCATCTGTTATCTCTGTTTTAGTTTTATCGTATCCTGAAACAACTTTTCCAATAGCAATAAAATAACGTGCTAAAGCAGACATACCAATACCTCCAATACCTATAAAATAGACGTTATGTATGTTATTTAAGTTCATTATTTAAATATTTAGAAGTTTTTCAACTTCATCTGCTATTTCTTTTGTTGCATTAACTAATACTAATTTTTTAATATTCATACTCAGTTGTTCTTGCTTTTCTTTAGATGCAATTAATTGAGAAAATTTGTTTTTAAAATCTACTTTCAAATCTTCTTGAGCAATCATTAAAGCCGCATGCTCTTCAACTATAGCTTTTGCATTTTTAGTTTGATGATCTTCAGCTACGTAAGGTGAAGGCACAAAAATTACTGGCTTACCAACAATACACAACTCAGAGACCGATCCTGCTCCAGCTCTAGAAATAATAATATCTGCAGCTGCATAAGCATAATCCATACTATTTATAAACTCATGAACCTGAACATGCTTTATATCGCCATTTATTTTATACTCTTTATAATACAATTTTCCAGTTTGCCAGATAATTTGTACTTGTTGTGTTTGTAAAAAATCTAATTCGTTTTTTAATAATTCGTTAATGGCTTTTGCGCCTAAACTTCCACCTAAAACCAGCAGTGTTTTTTTACCTTCAACTAAATTAAAATACTTTATAGCTTCGCTTCTTTTAGAATCAATATCTAATAGATCTTGGCGAACAGGATTTCCTGTTTTTATAATTTTTTCTTTAGGAAAAAATCGCTCTAAGCCATCGTAAGCAACGCAAATTTTTTGAACCTTTTTTGATAATAATTTATTTGTAATTCCTGGATAAGAATTCTGTTCTTGTATTAAACTTGGTATTCCTTTTGATGCTGCAATTTGTAATAGTGGACCACTAGCAAAACCTCCTGTTCCTATAGCAACATCTGGTTTAAATTGTTTAATAATTTTTCTAGCATTCCATAAACTATTTATAAGTTTAAACGGAAACATTAAATTTTTAAGTGTTAATTTCCTATCTATACCTGTAATCCATAAGCCTTTAATGCTATAACCAGATTGTGGCACTTTCTCCATTTCCATACGGTCTTTTGCTCCCACAAAAAGAAACTCTGCATTTGGAAAACGTAGTTTTAATTCGTTGGCAATTGCAATTGCAGGATAGATATGTCCACCTGTTCCTCCTCCAGATAATATAATTTTATATGTTTTGTTTTTACTACTCACTTTAATAATTTGCCACGAATTCACGAATTTTATCGCTTACTCTTTTTATTTATTACACTCATTTATTTTGCGTTGCATGCAACATCTCTGTGTTATAATGTTTCCGAAAGAATTTCTAATGGATTATCTTCTATTTCACCTTCTCTTTCTTTTCCTATAATCTCTTCTCTTTTGGCACTTACACTTAATATAATTCCTATGGCTAAACACGTCATCCAAATAGACGTTCCACCACTACTTATTAGAGGTAAGGTTTGACCTGTTACTGGAAACAGCTCAACTGCTACAGCCATATTAATCATGGCCTGAAACACAATTGGCAATCCTACACCAAGCACCAAAAGTTTACCGAAAATAGTATCTGCTTTTTGTGAAACTATTAAAATTCTAAACAAAAGCCACATGTATAATACCATTAAAAACAAACCTCCAATGAGTCCATATTCTTCAATAATTATGGCGAATATAAAATCGGAAGACGATTGTGGTAAAAAGTTTTTTTGCGTACTTTTTCCTGGACCAACTCCTTTAATACCTCCAGATGCAATGGCTATTTTTGCTTTTTCAATTTGATAATCGGCTTCTGTATCTCCACCATCTGAAAAGTTTTCAATCCTGCTTATCCAAGTATCTACACGATTTGGCATTGCCTCTGGAAAGGCTTTAGCAACAAGAATAAACAAAGTTAAAGCTAAAATTCCCGCACCAATAATTACTGCTAAATAACGCACTGGATAACCGCCTAAAAAAACAAGCACAACTACCATTAAAAAAATTAATGCTGTGGTTGAAAAATTTGAAGGCAGAATTAATGCTAAGACTAAAAAAACTGGTAGCCAAAGTGGTAATATTGACTCTTTAAAAGACACGTTTTCGTCTTTTATTTTAGATAAGTATCTAGCAACATATACCATTAAAACAACAGAAGCCAAAGTAGATGTTTGAAAAGACATGTTTACAAACGGAATTCTAATCCACCTACTTGCATTTGCACCTTCAATGGTTGTGCCTTGCAAAATGGTAACAACTAGCAATACTAGTACAATAGGAATCATGACTATAGACAAACCACGGAAATAACGATATGGAATTTTATGAACACCATACATAATTGAAAACCCTAAAAACAAATGCATAAAGTGCTTAAACAAAAAAGAGAATGTATTTGTGTTTCCACCTACATAAGCTAAATTACTGGCAGCACTGTAAACAGGCAGAAATGAGGAAATAGCAAGTAAAGCAGCTATTGCCCAAATTAATCTATCGCCTTTTATATTTTTAAATACTTGTTGCATTTGTTTTTGGCATTCTGCGCTATGACGCAAAACCTATTTTATTTTTTTGTTGATTCGGCATTAATTACGAAATGACAAATAATTATAAATTTCTTACTGCGTTTTTAAATTGTCTTCCTCTGTCTTCATAGTTTTCGAATAAATCGAAACTTGCACATGCTGGAGATAACAATACATTATCTCCAGCTTCAGCTACTTTGTATGCTATTTTTACTGCTTCACTCATAAATTGAGTTTCAATAATAATATCAACCATGTTTCCAAAGTTTTTCATTAGCTTCTCATTGTCTATGCCCAAACAAATTATAGCTTTTACTTTTTCGTTTATAAATGGAAATAACTCTGTATAGTCGTTGCCTTTATCTACACCTCCAACAATCCAAACTGTTGGTGCATCCATGCTTTCTAAAGCATAATATGTTGCGTTTACATTGGTAGCTTTAGAGTCGTTTATATACTGTACTTTATTAATTTTAAGTACTTGTTCTAATCGATGCTCTACACCATGAAAATTCTCTAAACTCTCACGAATGGTTTGCTTTCTTATTTTTAGCAAATGCGCTACTGTAGAAGCAGCCATTGCATTTTTAATGTTGTGTTTTCCTTCTAAGGCTAAATTATTTGTTGGCATAATTATTTGGTTGTTATCTATTGTTATTTTTATATTATGGTTATCTAAATACGCACCATTTTCAATTGGTTTTTCTAATGAAAATGGTAATAATGTAGATTGAATAGTATTTTCTTTTAACCAGTTGGTAATTACTTTATCGTCTGCATCATAAATCAAATAATCTTCTTTAGTTTGATTTAATGCAATTCTAAATTTTGAGTTAATATAATTTTCAAATTTATAATCGTAGCGATCTAAATGATCTGGTGTAATATTAGTAAGCACAGCAATATTTGGTTTAAATTCAACGATACCATCTAATTGAAAACTACTTATTTCTAAAACATAGTTCTCGAAATCGTCTTCTAAAACTTGCTTTGCAAAACTGTCTCCAATATTGCCTGCTAAACCAACATTTAATTCTTGTACAAGAATATGGTGTGTTAGCGATGCTGTTGTTGTTTTTCCATTACTTCCTGTTATGGCTACAATAGTTGCATTGGTATATTTTGAAGCAAATTCAATTTCAGAAATTACTGGAATTTTAGTACTGATTAATTTTTGAACTAAAGTCACTTTATCAGGAATTCCAGGACTCTTCATCACAACATCTGCATTTAAAATCTTAGCTTCTGTATGCTGCTGCTCTTCCCATTCAATCTCATTATGTATAAGAACGTTTTTATATTTTTCTTTAATTTTTCCTTTATCTGAAACAAAAATATCGTAGCCTTTTGCTTGCGCTAAAAGTGCAGTACCTACTCCACTTTCTCCTCCTCCTAATATTACTAATCTTTGTTTTTTCATTGCGAGACACTTAGACAAACTCAGTGTGACATTTACTTATAAATTTTTCTATCTTAACTTGAGTGTTACAATGGTTAGTATGGCTAGAAAAATGCCAACAATCCAAAAACGTGTTACTATTTTACTTTCGTGATAGCCTCCTTTTTGATAATGATGATGTAATGGCGACATTTTAAAGATGCGCCTTCCTTCTCCATATTTCTTTCTTGTGTATTTAAACCAACTCACCTGAAGAATTACAGACAGAGATTCGGCAAAAAAGATGCCGCATAACAACGGAATTAATAACTCTTTTCTAACTGCAATGGCTATAACTGCTATAATTCCTCCTATAGTTAAACTTCCTGTATCTCCCATAAACACTTGAGCTGGATAGGTATTGTACCATAAAAACCCTATTAAAGCTCCAACAAAAGCAGCAATAAACACCACAAGTTCTCCAAGACTAGGAATAAACATAACATTGAGATAATCTGAAAACACAAAATTTCCAGAAACAAATGCAAAAATGGCTAACGCAAATACTATTATAGCTGAGCTTCCTGCTGCCAATCCATCTATGCCATCTGTTAAATTAGCACCATTGGAAACTGCTGTAACTATAAAAATAACTATGGGAATAAAAATTAGCCAGGCATACTTTCCATAATCATCGCCTAACCAAGTTAAAATACTCGCGTAATCAAACTCGTTATCCTTTACAAAAGGAATGGTTGTTTTTAAAGATTTTTCGGCTGGATTAAACTCTCTATCAGAATTTTGAGTAATCAATTCGGTTTCGTAAACCGGATTAATTTTCTCTGTTTTTATAGTTACATCTGGATGGAAATACATTACAGAACCCACAAAAATACCCAAACCTACTTGCCCTAAAATTTTAAATCTACCACTTAAACCTTCTTTGTTTTTTTTAAATACTTTAATATAATCGTCTGTGAAACCTACTAATCCCATCCAGATGGTTGTTACAATTAGCATGATTACATAGATGTTTTCTAATCTCGCCAATAGTAATACTGGAATTAATGTTGAAAAAATAATGATTAGTCCACCCATTGTTGGTGTCCCTGCTTTTTCTACTTGCCCTTCTAATCCTAAATCTCTAACAGATTCTCCTACTTGCATTTTTTGAAGCAAACGAATGACTTTTTTTCCAAATATTGTAGAGATCAACAACGACATAATAATTGCTAAAGCAGCACGAAACGTGATAAATTGAAACACGCTGGCTCCTGTTAACTGGAATTGTTGTTCTAAATATTCGAATAAGTAGTATAACATTGTTTTTATTATTTAATACCTACTAGGTTTTTAAAACCTTGCAGGAAATACATTTTTATTTCTGTAATTGCTTTAGTAACGTTTCTACTATTTTAAAATCATCAAAATCTGAACGTTCTCCATTTACTTCTTGATAGGTTTCATGACCTTTTCCAGCGATTAAAATAATATCACCAGTATTTGCTAATTGACATGCTGTTTTTATAGCTTGTTTTCTATCTGCAATCGACATTGTTTTCTTAAAATTTTGAGGTTCTACACCTTTTTCAATAGCTTCAATTATAGTTTCTGGATTTTCAGTTCTTGGATTATCACTAGTAAAAATAGCCTTAGTACTTAATGCTGAAGCAATATGTCCCATTTTAGGCCTCTTAGTAATATCTCTGTCTCCTCCACAACCTACAACAGTAATAAGTTCTTCATTACTTGTTCGAATACTATTTATGGTTTCTAATACATTTTTTAACGCATCTGGTGTGTGCGCATAATCTACAATAGCAGTAATTTTTGATTCAGAAATTAAATATTGAAATCTCCCACTTACACTTTCTAATGCGCTTATTAATCGAAGAATTTCGGTTTTTTCAAGACCTAATAATTCTGCAGTGGCGTAAATAGCCAATACATTTGAGGCATTAAAACCTCCTATTAATTTTGTCCAAACTTCACTACCATTAACTTTTAGTAACATCCCACTAAACGAATGTTCTAGAATTTGCGCTGTGTAATCTGCGTAATTTTTTAATCCGTATTTGTATTGCTTTGCTTTTGTATTTTGAAGCATAATCGCTCCATTTTTATCATCGGCATTAGTTAATGCAAAAGCGTTTTTACCAAGATTATCGAAAAAGGATTTTTTAACATCGCGATAATCTGCAAACGTATCATGATAATCTAAATGATCGTGAGTTAAATTTGTAAAAATGCCTCCTTTAAACTCTAAACCTTCGGTTCTTTTTTGATGAATACCATGAGAACTCACTTCCATAAAGCAGAATTCTACTCCTTCGTCATTCATTTGCTTTAAATAGCGATTTATTGTTAAAGAATCTGGTGTAGTATGTGTTGCTTTATAATCTTGATTGTTAACTTTTATTACCACTGTAGACAATAAACCCACTTTATATCCAGCATTTTTAAAGAGCTGAAATAATAAAGTTGCAATGGTTGTTTTTCCGTTAGTTCCTGTTACACCAACAAGCTTTAAATTTGCTGAAGGATTTCCATAAAAATTAGAGGCCATTATTGCTAAAGCCGAACTAGAGTTTTCTACTTTAATATAACTAACACCTTTGTTTTTTACTTCTGGTAAATTTTCACAAACCACAACAATAGCACCTTGCTCTATTGCTTTTTCTATATAATCATGACCATCTGCAAGACTTCCTTTTATAGCTACAAACAAATCATTTTCAACAATATCGCGCGAGTTAAATTGAATGGCATTTATAGACACGTTTGTAGTGCCAACAACTGCATTGATAGTTACTTTGTACAATATGTCTTTTAATACTATCACGATAATTCTAAAACTATGGTTTGATTTTTCTTTACTTTTTGTCCCTTAGGTATAGACTGTTTTTTCACAGTTCCGTTGCCATTCATTTTTACTTTAAGACCTAAATTTTCGCACAAAGCCATAGCATCCATTATTGGCAATCCAATTATACTTGGCATTATTGTTTCGTACTTAATAGAAATATCACTGTAATATTCATGCTCTTTTTCAATTGAAGCATTTTTAACTTCTAAAGACTCAACTTCATCAATTATTGGTGTATCTGTAAAAATCTTTTGAGCTATACGTTTAAAAACAGGACCAGTAACGTCTGCGCCATAATAACCAACCTTTGTACTTGGTTTGTGAATAACCACAATACATGAATATTTAGGGTTTTCTACTGGAAAATAACCTGCAAAAGAAGAGATGTATTTCCTGTCTTTTAACCATTTCTCGTTATTTGCATAATCTGTTCTTGCAGTTCCTGTTTTTCCAGCCATAGAAAAATATTTAGAATACATGCCTTTTCCTGTACCACGCTCTACTACATTCTCTAATAGTTTTTGTGCTTTTTTTATGGTTTCATCTGAGGCAATTTTTTTTACACGAATCTCTTTATCGAAGGTTTCAATTTCACGATCTAATTCTTTTACTTGACGTAAAAAACGTGGCTTTAGCATTTCGCCATTATTAGCAACCGCGTTATAGAACGTTAAAGTTTGCAATGGTGTTAACTGCAGATTATAACCGTAAGCGATAGATGGCAACGCATTTATACTCCATATTTTATCTCCAGGTTGCGGTATTACGGGATCACCTTCTCCAACAATTGGTAGATTTAAATTCTCATGCAGTTTCCATGACTTTAATCTGTTTATAAACTTTTTAGGCTGCTTTGAATAGTGCTCATCTATAATTGTTGCTAATCCTACATTTGAAGATTTTTCGAATGCCGTTCCTGCCGAAATTTTTCCATAACCTCTGGTATCGTTAATACTTCTTCCATAAAAACGCTTAGAACCATTTCCAGCATCTATTATTGTTGATGTATCGATTACTTTATCTTCTAAAGCCACCATCATGGCCATTAATTTAAAAGTAGAACCAGGTTCATGAGACTCCCAAACCGCATAGTTTCTTTTTTCGTAATATTTACCAGATTTAGATTTACCTAAGTTTGAAATTGCTCTTATTTCTCCAGTTTTTACTTCCATGACTACAACACAACCATGTTCTGCATCGTACTTTTCTAATTGCTCTAATAGTGAATGGTGTGCTATGTCTTGAATATTTACATCTATAGTTGTATAAACATCGTAACCGTCTTGAGGCTCTACTTCATTATTATCACTTATTGGTTTCCATTGGCCTTTGCCTATTTTTTGCTTCATTCGGTGACCATCTTTCCCTTTTAAATATTTTTCACCAAAGGCACCATCTAAACCTGCTCTTGTTATATTACCTTGTTCGTCTATTCGCTCATAACCTATGGTTCTCATAGAAATTCCTCCCATTGGATGCTCACGTTTTGTTGTTTGCTCGACTATTAATCCGCCTTTATAAGCACCTAATTTTAATAATGGAAAATCTCGCAATCTTAAATACTCTGAATAGCCAATATCTCGTGCTAACAAATAATATCGGTTTTGTTTTGCGCGTGCTTTTCTTAAATTTTCCTTGTAATAACTTACCGATTTGCCTGAATATTTAGATAATGAATCGCACAAAGGACCTAACTGTTCTTGCCAAAGCTTATCCTTAGGTGTTTTTGTATCTATTCTTATATCGTACTTGGGTATTGAGGTTGCCAACAAATTCCCGTTAACTGAGTATACGTTACCTCTATTTGCAGGTATAGGTCTATCTTCAATGGTTCGCTCTTCAGCTAATTTTCGGTACTTATCACCATTTACGTATTGAATGGTTAATAATTTTACAACCACAGCAATGCCGAAGATGAACATACATCCAGCTACAAAATACAATCGGTTTAATATGTTCGTCTCGTTTGCTGCCACGATAACCTAATCTTGATTTTTTTGTTTAACCTTTATTTTTATTGGCGGAACTTCGGATGTTTTTAAGCCTTTTTCTTTCATTTTTAGAGAAATTGCAGATTCTTTTTTCAACTCCATCAATCGTCCTCTACCATCTATAAAAGCAGAGCGCAACTCCTTTGCTTCGTTGCTTAATCGCGCTATTTCGTAAACCTTTTTATCTGCACTGTGCGAACTTGCAATCATTACTATAGCTAATACAGAAATAAAGAGAATCATCCTCCAATTCTTAAAAGAGTCGTCACTTACTAAAAACGTACCTCTTAATATGCTATAGATGTTTTTTTTCATTAATTTAATTTCGCTTCACTCAATCTTTTAATTACTTCTCAATACAATTTGCTCATACTTTACAAACCACTAGAAACAACTTTACTTTATATTTTTTCAGCAATACGAAGCTTTGCACTTCTTGATCTGCTATTTATTTTTATTTCTTTTGCAGAAGGAATAATTAACTTTCCAACCTTTTTAAATGGTACTTCAAAATTGCCAAAGACATCACGCTCTGGCTCTCCTTCAAACAATCCATTTCTTATAAATCGTTTAACTAATCTATCCTCTAACGAGTGATAACTGATTAAGCTTAATCGTCCGTGAGATTTTAAAATTTGTGGTGTTTGCTCTAAAAACTCTTTTAAAGCTTCTATTTCTTGATTCACCTCAATACGAATAGCCTGATATATTTGAGCTAAAATTTTATTTTCATGCTTAGGAGATAAAAATTTCTTCAAAACAGTTTTAAGCTGATCACTAGTTTTTATTTCTTCATCTTTACGAGACTCTACAATTAGCTTTGCCATTGCTGGAGCTGCACGCAACTCTCCATATTGTAACAATACTTGTTTTATTTGTGCTTCATCATATTCGTTAATAACATGAAAAGCAGATAATTGACTTTTTTGATTCATTCTCATGTCTAACTCAGCTTCGAAGCGTGTTGAAAACCCACGTTCTGCAACATCAAATTGATGAGACGACACTCCAAAATCTGCCAAAACACCATCTACTTCTTTTACACCATGAAACCTTAAAAAGCGTTTTATAAATCTAAAGTTCTCATGTATAAGTGTAAACCTAGAATCGTTTATTGAATTATTAAGCGCATCTGCATCTTGATCGAAAGCATATAATTTTCCAGTTTCACCAAGACGACTTAATATTTCTTTACTATGTCCTCCACCACCAAAAGTGACGTCTACATAAACACCATCTGGCTTAATATTTAAACCATCTACGGTTTCTGTTAATAATACAGGATTATGATACTCCATCACCATCTTCATCTTGTCCCATAACTTCCTCTGCTAAATCTGCAAAATCTACAGTCGCATTATCTATGGCTTGTTCGTACTTATCTTTATCCCAAATTTCAACAATATTAATTGCTGAAGACACCACTACATTTTTTGAAATACTTGCAAAAACCGTTAAATCTTTTGGTATTAATAACCTCCCATTTGTATCTACATCAATTATTTTTACTCCTGCTGTAAATCTGCGAATGAAATCGTTATTTTTTTTCTTAAAACGATTAAGAGTATTTACTTTTCTCATTAAGATTTCCCATTCTGCCATTGGATACAATTCTAAACAAGGCTGAAAAACCGCACGTTTTAAAACAAAACCATTTTGCAACACAGGAGTCAACTGCTTTTTAAGCGCAGCTGGAAGCATAAGCCTTCCTTTGGCATCTGCTTTACATTCGTATGTTCCTATTAATGAGTTCAATGTGTGATTTTTATCTTAAAACGATTAAGATTCAAATATATTGAAAATTTTACCACATTTTACCACATTTTACCACATTGTTGATAAATAATTACTATAGATCAATTTTTACGGTGTTTACAAATAAAGTAAATAGGTATAAATACATGGTTTTTAGAAGGTTAAAAGCTATAAAGAATAGTAATGAACAACTGTTAACATGTGGTGGTTGATTGTTTTGTGAAGTATCTTTATTATTCTATATTTTTATATTTGAAATACCTATATTTGCTTTTATAGAATGACTAAAAAAACCAATGTCGCACACACTTATAACAGAAGGAAAGTACAACTATATTGAAGCTGGAGAAGGCACACCAATTATTGTTTTACATGGATTAATGGGTGGATTAAGCAACTTTGATGCTGTAATAAACCGTTTTAGTAAAGAAGGTTATAAGGTAATTATCCCACAATTACCTGTGTATTCTATGTCTCTTATAAAAACAAATGTAAAATCGTTTTCTAAATACTTATATGAGTTTATAGAATTTAAAGGATTTGATGATGTTATTTTACTTGGCAACTCTCTTGGTGGACACATAGGTCTTTATTTTACAAAATTAAATCCTGAAAAAGTAAAAGCTTTAATTATAACTGGCAGTTCTGGTTTATACGAAAGCGCAATGGGTGGAGGTTACACAAAACGCAGTGATTATGAAGTGATTAAGAAAAAAGCACAAGATGTTTTTTACGATCCAGCTGTAGCCACTAAAGACATTGTAGATGAAGTTTACGAAACTGTAAATGACAGAAATAAATTAATTAAAACTTTAGCAATTGCTAAAAGTGCCATTAGACATAACATGGCAAAAGATTTACCTAAAATGACTACTCCAACATGTATTATTTGGGGGAAAAATGATGGTGTCACTCCTCCTGAAGTTGCAGACGAGTTTCATAGACTATTACCAGATTCAAATTTATTTTGGATAGACAAATGTGGTCATGCTCCAATGATGGAACATCCTGAAAAATTTAATATTATTCTTGGAGATTGGCTTAAGAGTCGTAAGCTTTAATAACAAGTACCTCTTCTAATATAATTTGTATACTTATTTCTGCTATTAACTTTAGACTTTGGCTTTTAGCAACTTACTCTTTGGTTACTTGAACAGATGTCTTTACCTTTGTAGCTTTCTATTAATTAAAAAAACATTTCCGTTTTCACGGAAACACTCCACGATGAATATAAAATCTGCTGAATTTGTAATGAGTAATTCTGATGTGGCAAAATGCCCAAAAGATAGACTTCCAGAATATGCTTTTATTGGCAGAAGTAATGTTGGCAAATCATCTCTTATTAACATGCTAACTAGTAGAAAAAGTTTAGCTAAAACCTCTGGAAGACCAGGAAAAACGCAACTTATAAACCATTTTCTTATAAATAAAGATTGGTACTTGGTAGATTTACCTGGTTATGGTTATGCTAAAGTTTCAAAGAGTACAAAAAAAGTATTCCAAAAATTTATAACTAAATATTTTGAAGAACGTGAACAAATGATTTGTGCTTTTGTACTAGTAGATATTCGTCACGAACCACAACCTATAGATTTAGAATTTATGCAATATTTAGGCGAAGGTGGCATTCCGTTTTGTATTATTTTTACAAAAGCCGATAAATTAAAACCTAAAGCCATAGACAAGCATGTAGAAGATTATAAAAATATTATGCTGGAAACTTGGGAGTCTATGCCACAACATTTTATAACGTCGAGTTCTAAAGATATAGGTAAAGATGAAGTGCTTGGGTTTATTGGCGAATTGAATGATGGAATGGAGAAAAGCATCTAAAAATTGAAAAAAAGTGTAGCCATAATATTCTTTATGTTTTTGACATCCTTTACTTATGGTCAAGAAACTATTTATATTGACGAAAAAGGAGATACAATTAGTAAAAAAGTCTATGTCGAAAAATGGAGGAATAACGATTTACTATCAAGTTCATGGCATCATAAAGATAAAAAAGGCAAAAACTATGTCACATTAAGAAACCTGTATTTAAAAGGCAAGTATGACTACAAAAATATAAAAAGCAAACTAGAAGAAATATCACATATCAAAATTCCTGACTCAGTAATATTATTGATTGAGTATAATTATAAAGATGACCTCTGTTCATCTAGGAGAGATAATAATTGGAATTATTCTGAAGTTAGTGAGAGAAAAGAATTTACAAATCCGATGCGGAAAAAATTATCTAAGAAAAACATTTTTTTAATCTCTTTATTTGAATCTGGAATGACAATAAAAAACAAACCTAAGAACAAGCGTGAGTATTTTTTTATTGATAAAAACAATTTCTTCAGAGAAAAAATGTTTATTAGTCCAACATTATGTGGTTCATTTGCACTACTAAAAACAAATGGAGAATGTGTTATTAGAAATGGAGAATACAGAGCAGACTCTATGGCAGAGCTTCTTAAAGCTGAGTTTTGGAAACTTTTTTTTGAAAAAGAGGAATAGTTAACCAAAATGCATCAAAAACAAATTCACATTGTTTCTATATTAGAAAAACCTATAAGACTTCAAGAATACGGTGTTGGCCTATTTGAGTTGGTTTACACCAAATCTGCCTTAAAAAAAGCATTAAAAAAAAATTACATTACAGTTAATGGTATTCATGCA
>Ga0209137_1002033_pt1 | contig 18367 bp, 15 predicted proteins | sample SaaInl5LU_22_DNA_FD_184642 | JGI IMG/M metagenome (GOLD analysis project Ga0209137, IMG submission 184642) | Marine microbial communities from expanding oxygen minimum zones in the Saanich Inlet - ESP_105LU_22_DNA (SPAdes) (version 2) | ecosystem: Environmental > Aquatic > Marine > Intertidal... | reverse complement strand
CAGAAGCTAAATTAACTAACTCGACTTTAAAAAAGTTAAGAGCAGCTTCTTAAAACAAAAATAAATTCGATTTAAGACCTCACAGATTTTTATACCTGTGAGGTCTTATTATATTTGTAATACAATATTTAGAAAAATAAATGATTACGAGAAGTACTATAGACCGAGTTTTTGAATCTGCGAGAGTAGAGGAAGTAATTGGTGAATTTGTACAATTAAAAAAAGCAGGTAGTAACTTTAAGGGGTTAAGTCCTTTTACAGATGAAAAAACACCTTCTTTCATGGTATCACCAGTTAAACAAATATGGAAAGATTTTTCTACTGGTAAAGGTGGTAATGCTATTTCTTTTTTAATGGAACATGAGCATTATACCTACCCAGAAGCTATAAAATGGTTAGCTAACAAATACAATATTGAAATAGAGGAAACTGAGCAAACTAATGAAGAAAAAGCTCAGATGAATGAAAGGGAAAGTATGTTTTTGGTCTCTAATTTTGCTAAAGATTACTTTCATAATTTAATGCTAAATACAAATCAAGGTAAAGCTATTGGTTTAAGTTATTTTAAAGAAAGAGGATTTAGAGAAGAAACGATTAAAAAGTTTGATTTAGGATATTGTTTAGATGAATGGGATAATTTTACAAAAGCTGCTTTAGAAAAAGGGTATGATTTAAAATATTTAGAGTCTACAGGTTTAACTATTGTAAAAGAAAATAAACAATTTGATCGTTTTAAAGGTAGGGTAATGTTTCCAATTCATTCCATGTCTGGGCGAATTTTAGGTTTTGGAGGTCGTATTTTAACAAATGATAAAAAAGCAGCAAAGTATTTAAACTCGCCTGAAAGTGATATTTATCATAAGAGTAAAATCTTATATGGAATTTATCAAGCCAAAAAAGAAATTGCTAAACAAGATAATTGTTTTTTAGTAGAAGGTTATACAGATGTGATTTCTTTTCATCAATCTGGTATTGAGAATGTTGTAGCTTCTTCAGGTACAGCTTTAACTGCTGAGCAAATTAGATTAGTGAATAGGCTAACTAAGAATATAACTGTTTTATTTGATGGTGATTCAGCAGGAATTAGAGCTTCGATTCGTGGAATTGATTTAATTCTAGAACAAGGAATGAATGTAAAAGTAGTTCAATTCCCAGATGGAGAAGATCCAGATAGTTTTGCAAAAAGCCATTCAGATTCAGAATTGGCAAAATATTTAGAAGATTCTGCCCAAGATTTTATCAATTTTAAAGTATCACTTTTAATAAAAGATGCAAAAAATGATCCTGTAAAAAAAGCAGGATTAATCAGAGATATTGTAAGTAGTATTTCAAAAATACCAGATTCAATTCAAAGAGAAGTTTACATACAAGAATGTGCAAGAATCATGGAGATTTCTGAGCAGGTTTTATTTAATGAAATGGCTCAACTGCTCTCAAAATCTAGCTCATCAAATACAAAGAAAAATTTTGAAAAAAGACAAAATTTAGAAGTTGTTAAAAAGCAAAATATTCAATTAAAAGAAATTAATCAACTTTCAATTCTTGAAAGAGAAATTATTAAAATACTTTTATTATATGGTAATGAAGAAATTGATTTTGTTGAAGAAATTGTAAATGTTGATGAAGAAAGTGGTAAGGAAATTACAACTTATAAAAAATACACTAATAAGGTTTCATCAGAAATTTACCTGCATTTACAAGATGATGAAATAGAGTTTACTAATCCTATTTTTCAAGAAATTTATAATGAGGTAATTCATCAATTTAACTTAACTGATACATTAGAAATAGAAAAGTTGGTGAATCATGAAAACAAAAATATTGCGCAAACTGTAACTTCTATTTTAATGGATGAAGAAAAACATCAATTAAGTGATTGGGAGAAAAAAAATATTTTTGTTACCTCTGCTTTAGAAGTTTTACAAAAAGCGGTTAACGATTCTATCTTTAATTTAAGAAGAGTTTTAATTGCAGAAAAAATAAAAGAACTCTTAGTAGAAGTAAAAGAAGGAAAAAGACAGATTGATTTAGAGGAGGTTAAGAATTATACAGACTTAAAAAAGAGACTTTTTTCGAAGTTAAATAGGGTTATTTAATTTATTTAAAATAAATTAAACATCTTTAAACCAGTTAATTACATGTTTTAATGTTATTATACTGTTAAGTACTACACATTATAGAGGTTTAATTTTGACACTTTATTTTCTTTTTTTGTATATTTGAGCCCAAAAGAAAAAAAAGAAAAGTTATTAAAAGAGTACTACAAATTTTAAAAATCATTTTACTATTTATTTTCTTACCATTTGAAATTTCAAAAGGATCTAAAAGAAAAGCTTATCTTAGAATAAAAAAAATGATGATTGCTGCAAATCTATTGTAACAAACATTTAAATAAATAAAATAAAAAAGCCTTGATAAAATTTCAAGGCTTTTTTATTATGATCTTATTTTAATTCCTTAGGTATTTCACAAACAGGAATAGGTATCATTTTATGTTGATTTATTGTATTTAAACGAATATATATTTTATATACTTCTTTTTCTCTACCATTAAAATCATCAGCTGTTTTTCCAAGAGCTTGCATTTTCATAGCCCATTCTAATTCATCATAAGAGGCACCAATTTGATCTTCATCAGTTCTATTATCTCCCCATAAACCATCTGTTGGAGCTGCATCTATAATTTCTTTATTTACTCCAAAATATTTTGCAATTTCATATACTTCAGACTTCATTAAATCTGCAATTGGACTAATATCTACACCTCCATCACCATATTTTGTATAAAAACCAACACCAAAATCTTCAACCTTATTTCCTGTACCAGCCACTAAATACCCATTTAAAGCAGCAAAATAATAAAGTGTGGTCATTCTTAACCGAGCTCTAGTATTAGCTAAAGACATAAATCTACTTTCTTCGTTTTCAACTTTTGGTAAAGCATCAATTAAACTATCAAAAACTGGGGTTAAATTAACTTCGGTTTTTGATACATTTTCAAAGTTTTCTTGTAACCATTTTATATGATTTTCTGCTCTAGATACCTGTTTTTCTGATTGATGAATAGGCATTTCTAAACATAAAAGAGGTAAACCTGTTTTTGCACACAAAGTAGATGTTAATGCAGAATCAATTCCTCCAGAAACTCCAATTACAAATCCTTTTATTTTAGCATTTGTTGCATAATCTTTTAACCAATTAATGATGTATTCTGCTACTTTTTCAGTGTTCATTGATAAACTATTTTAGTATTTTTATCGTTCTTAAATTGAGTTACTAAGATACAAAGATTATGAGATTTTTTTTTAAAGGATTAATGGTTTTATGCTTGTTTTTTTCTTGTTCTGATAAAAATGAGACTAAAATTGATGTATCAGAAATTAAAGTTGATTTTTCTATAAAAAGATATGATGTAGACTTTTACAATGCAAACGCAAAAACGTTACCAAATGTAAAGCAAAAATATCCATATTTATTTCCAAATGAATTTACAGATAGTTTAGCTTTAGCTATAATAAATAACAAAGACGAACAAGAGTTATTTGCTGAAACACAAAAAATATATGATGATTTACTTCCTATAAAAAATCAACTCAATTCACTTTTTAAGCATATAAAATATTACAATTCAAGATTTAAAGAACCAGATGTTGTAACTCTTTTAAGTAACATAGATTATGAAAGTAGAGTAATTTATGCAGATAGTTTATTACTTATATCTTTAGACGTTTATTTAGGTAAACAACATCGTTTTTATGCAGATTACCCAAAATATATAAAAGAGAATAACACTAAAGAACATCTTGTTGTAGATGTTGCTAATGCAATAATTGATCAGCAAGTTCATCCTTCTAACAAAAGAAGATTTATAGATAAAATGATTTTTGAGGGTAAAAAAATGTATCTGTTAGATTTGTATTTACCAACTATTTCTGATCAAGAAAAAATAGGTTATTCTAGTGATAAGTTTAATTGGGCAAATGCAAATGAGCAGCAAATTTGGACGTATTTTATTGATAGAAAAATCTTATTTAGTACAGATTCAAATCTTAATGCTCGATTTTTAGAAAATGCACCTTTTTCTAAATTTTATATGGAACAAGATAACTTATCTCCAGGTAAAATAGGAGTATGGTTAGGATGGCAAATTGTTCGTTCTTTTATGGAAAAGAATGATGTATCTTTGCAAGAATTATTGAAAATGAATGAAGATGAAATTTTCAAAAAATCTAATTACAAACCTAAAAAGTAATGGCAGTTAAACATAATTCTGAAGTAAAATTTAATATTGGTTTAGACGAAAATAAAATACCAGAAGAAATCTCTTGGTCAGCAGAAGATGGAGGAGTTACCAATGAATATTCTAAGGCAGTAATGATATCTGTTTGGGATCATAAGAAGAAAGATACTTTACGCATGGATTTATGGACAAAAGATATGCCTGTAGATGAAATGAAACAGTTTTATCATCAAACATTAGTTTCTATGGCAGATACTTTTGAAAGAGCAACAGATGATAACAAAATGAGTGCAACAATGCGTGACTTTTGTGATTACTTTGCAGAAAAATTAGAACTTAAAAAGTAACAATTACCCCTTTTTGATTTGATTGATGATGTTTGAATAATCTTCTGTGTTATTTACAAAATCAAGTTCTGAAACATCAATAATTAAGGTGTTTAAATTTTGTTGAGTACTTATAAAATTTTTGTAGCCATCATGTATTTTTTGGAGATAGCCAGCTTCTATATTTTGCTCATAATCTCTACCCCTTTTTTTAATGTTTTGTAAAAGCCTATCTGTATTTTGATACAAATAAACATATAAATCTGGCTTTGTAATTTCATTATATATTAAATCAAACATTCTTCTGTATAAAGCATATTCATCTTTCTGAAGTGTAATTTGAGCAAAAATTAAAGATTTAAAAATATAATAATCAGAAACAATAAAGTTTTTAAACAAATCTAATTGTGCTAAATCATCTGATAATTGCTGATATCTATCAGCTAAAAAACTCATTTCTAAAGGAAATGCAAACCGTTCTTTATCTTCGTAAAACTTTGGTAAAAATGGATTATCTGCAAAACGTTCTAAAATTATTTTAGCATTAAATTCGTCTGACATCATTTTTGCTAAAGATGTTTTACCAGCTCCAATATTACCTTCTATGGCTATGTAATTGTACTTTTCTGATATTGGTATTGGACGTATTAATTTTTCATCAGTCAATAAAATTTCTGAAGTGTCTTCACAATTTTTAATGCAAGTAGATAGTTTTTGTTTTTCTATAGGATGAATTACAGTTGCTGCAATTTCTACTAATGGTACTAAAACAAACTTACGTTCTAACATTTTAGCATGAGGTACTATAAGTGTTTTAGAAAAAATAATTTCATCATCAAATAATAAAATATCTATGTCAATATTTCTATCTGAATATCCTTTTTTATCATTTCTTTTTCGACCCAGATTACTTTCTATATCTAAAAGAATATTCATTAATTTTTCTGGTGGATGATAGGTAGAAACTTTTAAGCAAATGTTATAAAAGTCATTACTATCAAAACCCCAAGAAGCTGTTTTATAAACAGAAGAAATATTTAGAATAGCACCTATTTTTTCAGCAATCATATCAATTGCATTTTGTAGGTTTTCTAGCTTATTTCCTTGATTTGTACCTAAAGATAAATATGTAATTCTTTGAATTTTCATTAAGATTCACAAAGAAACTAAAAACATAAAAAAAATCGTCAATATTCATTGACGATTTTTTGAAACTTATTAAGAATTAGAAAAGATTAATCTTCTTTTCTTGGTTCTCTTGGTTTTCTGTCATCACGTCTATTGTCGCGATTTCTACTGTCTCTATTTCCTCTATTATTGTCTCGACCACGATTGTTGTTATCTCTCTTAGGTCTTTCTTGCCAGCCTTCTGGTTTAGGTAAAATCGCTTTTCTAGAAACTTTTTCTTTACGTGTTCTAGGATCTATACCAAAGTATTTTACATCTAAAATATCACCTAAATTCACAACATCAGAAACATTATCTGTACGTTCCCAAGCTAATTCGCTTACGTGTAATAAAACTTCGTTTCCAGGAGCTTCAGTATATTCTACAACAGCACCAAAGTCTAACATTTTAATTACTTTAACTTCGTAAACACTACCAACTTCTGGCTTAAACAACATAGATTCAATCTTAGCTATAACAGCATCCATTCCTTCTGGTTTTGTTCCTAGAATTTCAATAATACCTTCTTCAGTTACTGGGTCTTCTGTAATTACAATAGTAGTTTCTGTCTCTTTTTGTAATTCTTGAATATGTTTACCTCCAGGACCAATAAATGCACCAATCATATCATTAGGGATACGTCTTGTAATCATTTTTGGAGCGTGAGCTTTTACAGTATCATTTGGTTTTTCAATAGTATCTGTTAATTTAGATAAAATATGTAAACGACCATCTCTAGCTTGTTTTAAAGCATTTACTAAAATCTCGTAACTTAATCCTTTGATTTTAATATCCATTTGACATGCTGTAATACCATCAGCAGTACCAGTTACTTTAAAGTCCATATCACCTAAGTGATCTTCGTCACCTAAAATGTCAGATAAAACTGCATAGTTGTCTCCATCAGAGATTAATCCCATAGCAATACCAGAAACAGGTTTTTTTAATTGAACACCTGCATCCATTAATGCCATTGTTCCAGAACAAACAGTTGCCATAGAAGAAGAACCATTAGATTCTAAAACTTCACTTACAACTCTTACTGTATATGGGCAATCAGCAGGAATCATGCCTTTTAATGCTCTTTGAGCTAAGTTTCCATGACCAACTTCACGTCTAGAAGTTCCTCTTAAAGGACGAGCTTCACCTGTTGAAAAAGGAGGAAAGTTATAGTGTAAATAGAATGTTTCTTCACCTTCAAAAGATGGCATATCTATTTGATTAGCTTCTCTTGAAGTACCTAAGGTAACAGTAGCTAAAGCCTGTGTTTCTCCTCTTGTAAAGATAGATGAACCATGGGTTGATGGTAAATAATCTACCTCACACCAAATTGGTCTGATGTCTGTAGTTTTTCTTCCATCTAAACGTAAACCTTCTTTTAGAGTTAAATCACGAATTGCAGTTTTTTGTGCTTTTGCAACATATTTATGAATTAACTTTCCTAATTCAGCTTGCTCTTCTTCAGAAAAAGAATTGAAAACCTCTTCTTTAATTTCACTAAAAGCTGCCCCTCTTTCATGCTTAGCAGAACCTGCCTTTGCAATAGCATATGTTTTATCATACACCATATCTTTAATTTTAGCAGCTAAATCTTCGTCTTCTACTTCTGGCTCGTATTCACGAGTTTCTTTTTTGCCAAATGCTTCAGCTAAAGCAACTTGTGCAGCACATTGTACTTTTATAGCTTCATGAGCAAATTTAATTGCATCAGCCATTTCTTCTTCAGAACACTCGTCCATTTCACCTTCTACCATCATTACAGAATCTGCAGAAGCACCAACCATCATATCAATATCAGCTTCACCTAATTGAGCTCTTGTTGGGTTAATCACAAACTCACCATTTACTCTTGCAACTCTAACTTCAGAAATTGGAGTTTCGAATGGAATGTCTGATAACTGAATAGCAGCAGAAGCAGCTAAACCAGCCATTGCATCTGGCATAACATCATCATCATGAGACATCATCTGAATCATAACCTGAGTTTCTGCATGATAATCTTTTGGAAATAATGGGCGTAAAACACGGTCTACTAAACGCATTGTTAATACTTCACCATCACTTGGTCTTGCTTCTCTTTTAAAGAAACCTCCAGGATAACGTCCTGCAGCAGCAAATTTTTCTCTATAATCTACAGTTAAAGGTAAAAAATCTACATCTGCTTGATGATAATTTGATACAACTGTACATAATAACATACACTTACCTGATTGAACAACAACTGAACCATGAGCTTGTTTTGCAAGCTTACCAGTTTCTAATGAAATGGTTCTTCCATCTCCAAGGTCTATGACCTCTCTAAATACTTTTGGAATCATAAAATTTTTAAATTCTAATTTTTAATTAATTTGTTGTTGTGTTGTAGTTGTTGGATGTTTTTTTCCAATGGAAATTCAAAAGGTTTGTTACTTCTTTTGATTTTTCTTACTTAAAAGTTTGTTACTCTTTTAAGATGTATACTTCTATTTTGAGTTTAAAAGCGAAACTTTGAGAAGATATAAAACAAAAAAGAGGCGCATATAGAGCCTCTTTTTATTTTGAAATTATTTTCTAATTCCTAATTCTTTAATGATTGCACGATATCTTGTGATATCTGTTTTCTTTAAGTAATCTAATAAACTTCTACGTTTACCAACCATTCTTACTAGAGAACGCTCTGTATTAAAATCTTTACGATTTCTTTTTAAGTGCTCTGTTAAGTGGTTGATTCTGTGCGTAAATAACGCAATTTGACCTTCTGAATTACCAGTATCGTTTTTACCTTTACCGTGTTTTTCGAAGATTCCTTCTTTTACTTCTTTTGTTAAGTACATGCCAATATTATTTAAATGATTTTTATGTATTGCCTAGCTTTTTGCTTTGCAGCTGCAAATATAGATTATTTTTTTAATAAATAAGTGGTAAATCCTTTCTTTTTAGAAAGTTACATTTTCTTAATATTAAGAAACAATTTCTTCTTTTCTTATTGGAAGATTCTGAATTAAATCGATATATAAATTTACTTGCTTTTTTAATTCTTTACGTTCGTAAATTGCATCTAAGAAACCATGTTCTAATACAAACTCAGAACGTTGAAAACCTTCTGGTAATTCTTTACCAGTAGTATCTTTTACAACTCTTGGTCCTGCAAAAGCTATTAAAGCATTTGGTTCTGCAATATTTATATCACCCAACATTGCATAAGATGCAGTTGTACCTCCAGTAGTAGGATCTGTACATAAAGATATGTATGGGATTTTAGCTTCTGCTAATTGTGCTAATTTTGCTGATGTTTTTACTAATTGCATTAAAGAAAGAGAAGCTTCCATCATTCTTGCACCACCTGATTTAGAAATCATTAAAAAAGGAATTTTATGCTCTATAGAATAATTTATAGCTCTTGCTATTTTTTCTCCTACAACAGAACCCATAGAACCACCAATAAATGCAAAATCCATTGCAGCAATAACTAAATCTCTACCTAAAGATTTACCTACTGCAGTTCTTACAGCATCTTTTAATTTGGTTTTATCTTGAGCAGCCTTAACTCTATCTGTGTACTTTTTTGTGTCTTCGAATTTTAATGGATCTTTTGAAGTTAAATTTTTATCTAATTCTTCAAATTTATTGTCATCAAAAAATAATTCGAAATATTCTTTACTACCAATTCTTACATGATAACCATCTTCTGGACTTACATATAAATTTTTCTTAAGTTCTTCTGTGTCAATAATTTTACCACTTGGTGTTTTATACCACAAGCCTTTTGGAGTGTCTTTTTTTTCTTCTGTTGGAGTCTGTATACCTTTATCTGTTCTCTTAAACCAAGCCATAAACTTTTATTTAGTTTTTAGTATAAAATAGTCTACAAATATAATAGTTTTTATAAACTATAGATGTTTCTTTAACACGATTATTAATAATAAAAAAAACATCCTAATATACTTAGGATGTTTTTTTATTGTATTTGTAATATGCTTTATAAAGTATCTACATTATTCAAGTCTGCAAATGCTTGCTTTAATCTTGTTTTAAATGTCTCTTCACCTAAACGTAACCATTTTCTTGGATCGTAATATTTTTTGTTAGGTTGGTCAGCTCCTTCTGGGTTTCCAATTTGAGTGGCTAAATAATCTGCTTTACCTTGCATGTAATCACGAATACCTTCTGTAAAAGCAAACTGTAAATCTGTGTCAATATTCATTTTTATAACACCATACCCAATTGCTTCTCTAATTTCTTCTACAGTAGAACCAGAACCACCATGAAAAACAAAATCGATATGATTTTCTTCAACACCAAATTTCTTAGTTACAAACTCTTGAGAATTCTTTAAGATTTTAGGAGTCAATTTTACATTTCCTGGTTTATAAACACCATGTACGTTACCAAAAGCAGCAGCAATTGTAAATTGTGGTGAAACTTTCATTAACTCTTCGTAAGCATAAGCAACCTCTTCTGGTTGTGTATATAATTTAGAAGCATCTACATCAGAATTATCAACTCCATCTTCTTCACCACCAGTTATTCCTAATTCAATTTCTAAAGTCATACCCATTTTACTCATTCTAGCTAAGTATTCTTTACAAATTTCCATGTTTTCTTCTAAAGGCTCTTCAGATAAATCTATCATATGAGAACTATATAATGGTTTACCTGTTTCTGCAAAATGCTTTTCAGATGCATCTAATAAACCATCTATCCAAGGCAATAATTTCTTTGCACAATGATCTGTATGTAAAATTACAGGAACACCATAAGCTTCTGCTAATTCGTTTACATGTTTTGCACCAGCAATACCACCAGCAATTGCAGCTTTTTGATTTTCGTTAGATAAACCTTTACCAGCATTAAATTGTGCACCTCCATTAGAAAATTGAATAATTACAGGAGAGTTTAATTCTTTTGCAGTTTCTAAAACCGCATTTATTGTGTTAGAACCTACTACATTAACCGCTGGTAAAGCAAAACCTTTTTCTTTTGCATAGTTAAAAATTTCTTGAACTTCTTTTCCAGTTGCTACACCAGGTTTAATATTATGACCCATGATAAGTTGATTTATTTATAAATTAATACTTCAAAAATAATGAAAAATAGTAAGTTACTTTTCTTTAAATAGTATAAAATAACGAAAACGTTATATTTTTTAGACTGTTTTAAAATGGGTAGTTAATACCTATATTATAAACTGCGTTAGAGAAATTATAGTTTTTGAACCATTTATTTCCAGATAAATAGGGTTCGTAAGTTTTAAAGCCTACATCAAAACGTAAGATTAAAAAATTAAAATCTAGCCTTGCACCAAAACCAGAACCAATTGCAATATCTTTTAATGACGATAATCCTGTAAATCGAGTGCCATCTTCTGCGAAGCTAGAATCAGAAATATCCCAAATATTTCCAGCATCTATAAATAATGCACCTTTAAGTCTACTAAACATATCAAACCTATATTCTGCACTAGTTAAAAATTTAAAACTACCAACATTAAATTCTAACCCTGTGTTGCTTCTTCCTGGACCTAGTTCATAAGTTTGCCAAGCTCTAATATCATTAGAACCTCCTGCAAAATAACTTTTTACAAATGGTATGTCAGAATTATCATAAGTAATAATTGCTCCTAAAAAAGTTCTAATCGCAAATACTGAGTTGTTTCTTAATCCCCAAAACTTCTTGTATTCTATATCAGTTTTAAAATACTGAGCTAATGGTATTCCTAAAAAAGTTTTTTTATTGTTGCTATTAGTGTTTTTAGATAATATACCCATGATATTACCAGAATTTGCAATTCTAAATCTGAAAAAAGAAAAGTCAGAATCTTTAAAATCTAATTGATTGTTATATGTGAAAGAATAAGCAATTGTAGGAATGATAAAATCTGAAGTAATAATATTATATCTATTTAAAATATTCGCATTATTGCTAAATTCATCTGGATTTGAAGCTTGAAAACCAGTGTCTTGAAATACAGTATTCATAAAAGAAACTGCTTCATCAGGTAAAGCTAACACTCTGTTTGGATCATTATAATATACCTTTGCTATATCATTTAAGTTTTGATATTCTGAATTGTAAATGCTAAAAAAACTATCAACATTTAAATTTTTAATGTATTGTGTGTTTAGCACTTCTAATTGAATAGTTCTTTTAGAATTGTATTGCCATTTAAAATCTGTTAAGAAAGAGAAAGTTTGCCTGTCTAAACCAATATTTTTTTGAAAACTTGTTCCTAAAGAAATTATAGTTCTAGGAGACATTCTTTTTGGTACCAATCTACTTAATCCAAAAGGTACTACAAATCTAGGTATTTCTAAAGAAGCATCTGCACCTATTTCCCAACCAGGGCCATTATTAGAGTTAAACCAGGTGCCTAAAAAAGACATTTTAAATAACTCAGCACCTCTAAATGTGTTTCTGTTTGATAATGAAAATTTACCAGAGACACCAATATTTCTAATATTAGAATGTGTAAGTTCTGTTTCGAAACCAATAGTGTATTTTTCTAAAGGAGATAAAAATACATCCATCCTAAGTTGATCTTCAGTGCCAGAAATTGTACTAAAGTTTATATTGGTAGACTTAAAGTTTTTTAAAGATTTTAAGTGACTTCTGGTTAAGTTTCTTAAAGTGTCTTTATAAATCATGTTTGGTCCTAAAAAAATAGACTGTGATAAATATTTAGGATTATATTTTATTTTATCATGTGCAAAAAAATTGATGCCTTTATACTTTATAGTATCACTTATTGGATCTCCTTTTTTTGCAAAAGTATAATCTGTATATACATTAACTTCATTTATGGTATGAACTCTGTAAGGTTTTTCTACATATTTTCCATTCTCTTCTTTTAAACGATTCGAAGAAATTAAAAAATCTACATTGGTTTTATAATCGGTTCTTGTTGAATCTACATAAAAGCCTAAAGCAGATTCAGAAAAGTGGACAATACCAGATTTTCTATATAGTTTTACAATATTAGCTGCTTCTCTTCTAAACGTTTGATCTTTATATTGGTCACCAGAAATTAAAAAACTATTAATACCAGAATTCTTATAAATAGAATCTAAAACAGGTGAATCTATTTTAATATTTATAGTATCTAAAGTTGTAGGTTTTCCTTTATTTATAAAGTAAGAAACTGCAGCTTTTTTACTAATAGAATCTCTTTTAATTTTATAATTAATTTTAGAATCAAAAAAGCCTTGGGTTTTATAATAAGCTGCTAAATTATTTGCGGTTCTATTAATTTTTGTAGGATTTATAATTTGAGGTTCTTGATAACTTAAAAACCATTTATTTAAATTTATAAAAGAATTAGCATAAGCAATACTTTGTTTTTCAGAGAAAATCTTTTTTACAAAATTGTAAGAATTTGGATTTTCTTTAGCCCATTCAGAAGGTGTTTTGGCTTTGTCGTGATTTCCTATATTATGAAAATATAATCCAAAAGGAACACCTAAAAAGCGTGAGTTGGGCTTTTGTAAAACGTATTTTTGCAGTTTTGGTGCAGCTGTTTTTGTACTATCAATAAAAAAGTAATTATCTGTTAACATAAAATCGCCATCTTTAACATGCTTAGTAGAATTACAAGCTGCAAGAATTAAGAAAATGAACAAATAAAAAGAAAGTTTTTTCATTACTTTAGCATTGCTAAGAATATCAAAAATAGTATTTTTCAACGTTATAATTGTATTTCAATTCGATTAATGAGTATCTCTAAAAATCAACTTAAATTAATAACAAGTTTATCACAAAAAAAGTATAGACAAAAGCACAAATTATTTGTTGCAGAAGGCGTAAAAGTTGTAAATGAATTATTAAATTCTTCTTTTGAATTAGATCAATTATTTGCTACTGAAGATTTTGATACACAGAATAAAAATTGTCAAATAATTTCTAATGAAGAATTGAGGAAAATTAGTAGTCTAAAAACACCAAATAAAGTACTAGGCATCTTTAAAATTCCTGCTGAAAAAGAAATTAGTAACAAAGGTTTAATATTAGTTTTAGACGATATTAATGATCCAGGAAATTTAGGAACAATTATTCGTTTGTGTGATTGGTTTGGTATTACAACATTAGTGTGTTCTAATGAAACTGTAGATTGTTATAATCAAAAAGTTGTGCAATCTAGTATGGGTTCTTTAACTAGATTAGCTATAAAATATTTAAACTTAAAAGAGTATTTATTTAATACAGAACTACCTACTTTTATAGCTGATATGGATGGGGAAAACGTTTACAAAAAAGAACTGCCTAAAGAAGCTGTTTTGATTATGGGTAATGAAGCAAATGGCGTTTCTGACGAAATTAAAAGCTTAATAAAACATAAAATATCTATCCCAAGATTTGGTAATCTACAAGAAACTGAAAGTTTAAATGTTGCAACTGCAACTGCTATTTTATTAAGTGAATTTAGAAGAAATTAAAGTTTATTTAATTTTTTCTTCAATTAAATCCTTATTAGTGTATAAGAATACAATTATTAATAAAAAATAAATTGGATTTACTTTGAAAATAAAAAAACTAAAAATTATATTTAAATAAGACACATCTAGAAAGTCAAATAAACCTGCTAAACAAGTTAAAACAAAAGAATATATATAGTATTTTTTGTTTTTTGCATATAAATATGTAGTTATTAAGAAAAGAACAAATGCAATTGAGTTTTTTGTGCTAAAAATTACTTCCGTAAAAAGAGAAGCAAAAATTGTAATTAAAAATACTATCCAAATTAAAAATAATGGAATTAAGTTTTTATTTAGCAGACTATTTCTACTCAAAAGCAAAGTTTAAGAAAATTCCACGAGTACCCATAAAATTCACTGGTGCTGTCCATTGGCTATTGGGGTCATCATCGTATTTAATCTCATTATTCATGGCAAAAACTCCACGAATAGAAGGAGAAAATTTAAAGAAATTTAAGTAGATATCTATACCAATACCAACTTCGTACATAAAGTTATGTGTTTGCATTCTAAATTGTCCAGCAGAATTATCATCTTGATTTTGTTCATTACTAGAAAAATTATAATCATAAGATACACCAGCCAATAAATAGGGTCTAATATTTTTATATCTATCTGTACTAAATTTTAAAACTAAGGGTACATGTAAAAAAGTAGAACTAACCTCTCTAACACTATCTCTTTGTGTTGCAATATGGTTAAAATATATATTTTTAGAGTTAGTAATTAAACCAGGCTCTAAACGTAAATTTAAATTTTTATGAAGTCTTAAATCTGCAATTAAACCTACATTAAAACCAGAAGAAGGTTCTACAGTAATATTTGCATTTTGTATAGCACTATTTCTAAGGTTTAATTTAAAATCATTTTGATTTACCCCAAGATAAAAACCATAATGAATTTTTCTTTTATCGAAAGTTGGTAAATTTTCTACACGTTCTCTTTGTGCAAAGATTGACGTGCAAAAACTAAAGAGTAGAAATACTAAAATTACTTTTTTTCTCATTTACTTTTTTGCTGTATAAATAGTAGCAGAACCAAAAGTTACAGGTTGATGTTCTGTATGAGTAAACCCATTTTTTTTCAAAATATTGTTGAAAGTTTCTCCAAATGGAAAAGAATTTGCAGATTCAGATAGATAAGAATAAGCAACTTTATCTTTAGAAAACAATTTTCCAATAGTAGGTAATACAAAATTAGTATATAATTTATACCCTTGTTTAAATGGAAATTTTGTAGGATTTGATGTTTCTAAAATAACTAACACTCCTATTGGTTTTAAAACCCTAGCAATTTCTTGAATACCTTTGTCTAAATTGGCAAAATTTCTTACTCCAAAAGAAACAGTAATAGCATCAAAGGTGTTGTCTTCGAAAGGCATATCTTCAGAATCGCCAACAATCATATCTATTTTTTCAGATAATTTAGCTTTGGCAATTTTTTGTTTACCAACCTCTAACATACCTGCAGAAATATCTAATCCAATTACTTTATCAGGATTTAAAGTTTCTGCCATCATTAACGCTAAATCTCCAGTACCAGTAGCAATATCTAGTATTTGCTTTGGATTATTTTCGCTAACAATTTTTACAACTTTTTTACGCCATTTTACATCAATTCCTAAAGAGATTACTCTATTTAAACCATCGTAATTTTTAGAAATGGTATCAAACATTTGAGTAACTTGTTCTTTTTTACCAAGTTTAGAATCTTTGTAAGGCTTTACAGTTTTAGACATTTAATTATCCGTTTAAAGCTACCACTTCATTAATTTGATTTGGTAACATTTCTTTTAAAAGAGTTTCAATTCCGTTTTTTAATGTAGCAGTAGAAGATGGGCATCCACTACAAGCTCCTTGTAAGATAACACTTACAACTTTGTTGTTTTCATCATAAGAATTAAAGGCAATATTTCCTCCATCTCCAGCAACAGCGGGTTTTATGTATTCATCTAAAATGTCTGCAATTTGAGCTGAAATTCCCTCTAGTTTTACTTCAATTTTAGGAGCAGTTGATGTTTCTGAAGTTTCAGATACTTTAGGTAATTCTTTTATAATGGTTTTACCCTCAACAAGATATTCGCGAATAAAAGACCTAACTTCTGCAAAAACTTCATTCCACTCTATCATATCATATTTCGTAACAGAAATATAATTATCAGAGATAAAAACTTCTTTTACAAACGGAAAATTAAAAATAGCTTGTGCTAAAGGAGATGATTTACTTGCTTCTTCTATGTTTTTATATTCAACATCAATATCTGTTAGCTTCTTATTGGTTCCAAATTTCATTACTGCAGGATTTGGAGTAACCTCTGCATAAACTTCTATGGCTTCTTTTTTTTGAGTTGATATTTCTTCGTTTACAATTTTATTTCCATCAGAAATATAAGCTTCAATTTGTTCCCTTACTTCTTCTTGAACATCTATCCACTCAACAATATCAAATCTTTGTATTGCAATAAAATTTGCTGTAATAAATACCTTTTTAACAAATGGTAAATAAAATAATTGCTGTGCTAATGGTGAATTTTTTGCCTCGTCAATATTTGAAAATTCATAGCTACCACCATTAATTAATATCTTGTTACTATTAAACTTTAAAATAGTATTGTTTGTAGTTTCTTGTATTGTAATGTTTACCTCTTGCATAATCTTTAAACTAAGTTGCAAAATTACGGTAAAAAAAATGATTACAATAAAAAAGACTTTGTATGTTTTCTATACAAAGTCTTAAAATTTATGTGTTTATATAATTATAGGTTTATTGTAACTGTACCTGTAAATACTTTATTGTTTTGTGATAACTCTGCTGCATTAACATTAAATCCTGAATAAAAATTATAAGCAGAAGTTCTGTTATTGTCTGTAAAAGAGAAATCTAATCTAAAATTACCAAAATTGTAACCACCACCTAAAGAATATCCTTCTAAATTATCTGAATCTAAGGCTTGTTTACTTGGGTTTTGTTCAAACCTATAACCACCTCTTAGACTAAATCTATTAAATCTCCACTCTGTACCAACATTAAAGTTGTGGGTGTTTCTGTAATTATCTTGAAAAGATTGATTTTCTTGATTAAAATTACCTCTTGATAAGCGCATGTTTTGAAAATTTCTATTAGAATAATCCACACTAAAAAGTCCAAATTTTCCAACAATTAATGCAGCACTAGCTGTTAATTTACTAGGTGTTCTTAATCTAAAATCAAAAATTTGTGAAGGAAAACCATTAACTGTGTTGTCATAAATAACATTGTCATTACTTACGTAAATTTCTGTATCACCATTAAAACCATCATTATCTAAAATGTTATTCTCATCAATTACTTCTGTAAACCATGTTGGAGTTTGGTATGATAGACCAAATCTAAAATTTTTGTGTAATTTATAAATAAAACCAAGATTAGCAGAAAAACCAGTACCTGTAATAAAACTTTCTTGATACAAGAATGCATCTAATTCATTACCATTTGTATCACTATTAAATTCATTTAGTGTAGATTGTTGACTAAAATTTAAATCATAAAAATTAATAGCTACACCTAAATGAAGTTTATTTTGATGTACAGCAGACAAACCAATATTTAACTCTGTAAGATCACCTCTATAGTTATTAAAAAAACGTTGCTCATCTGCAATATTATATTCTAATGCTGGCGTATTTGTATCTAAAGGAAAGTTTGTAAAAGTAGCTACACCACTATTTCCTTGTGCAGAAAAACTATCATTAAAATCCTTGGACATTCTATAATTAAAACCAAGTGCAAACTTTGTCCATTCATTTAAATAATTAGTATCAAAAACTAAAGCAGCACCAGCTTGAGAAATATTAATAAATTCGTCTTGTGTACCTAAAGTGTTCCCATAATAAGTGGTATTTATTGTTGAATTTCTAGAATTAAATGTTCCAGAAAAAACACTATTATTAAATACTGATAAACCAGCTGGATTTATATTAATAGATGAAATATCTCCACCTAAAGCTCCGAATGCACCTCCCATAGCTGTAAACCTTGCAGTACCATTATTATCATTTTGAGAAAATAAAATTCCTAAATCTTCATAACCCAAGGCTTGACTAAAAGACAAGGAGGTTACTGCGAAAAATATCGCTGTTGTAATAATTTTTTTCATTTTTTTTTGGATTTTTTTAATTACCTCTTTTAGATCTACTAGAACTTCTGCT
>Ga0209137_1002030_pt1 | contig 18370 bp, 17 predicted proteins | sample SaaInl5LU_22_DNA_FD_184642 | JGI IMG/M metagenome (GOLD analysis project Ga0209137, IMG submission 184642) | Marine microbial communities from expanding oxygen minimum zones in the Saanich Inlet - ESP_105LU_22_DNA (SPAdes) (version 2) | ecosystem: Environmental > Aquatic > Marine > Intertidal... | reverse complement strand
GCGCGCACGTTGGCCAATGACTGAACTCACCGCGCCGGAGGCGATTGATGGATAAGGTATTTATTAGTGGTTTAAGGACGGAGTCGGTTATTGGGGTTCATGACTGGGAACGCAATATCTGCCAGCCGTTGATCTTCGATATTGAGCTGGGTGCGGATTTTACCCGCGCCGCGAAGAGTGATGCTTTAACGGACGCCGTTGATTACGAGGCGATTTCAAAGCGTGTGGTTGAGGTCGTTGGCGGCTCGACGTTTCAGTTACTCGAGGCCTTGTCTGAGCATGTGGCGACGATGATCCAAGACGAGTTCGGGGTTGAGTGGTTGCGGTTGAAGGTGACTAAGCCCAACGCGGTCGATGCGGCGGACGCTGTTGGTGTGGTGATAGAGCGGGTCTAGTGCTCGCGCTGTGTTCGCGCGCCAGTCCATCTGGCGGGCGGCTCTAGTATGGCTACGGCAACGTAACCCAGGACTGCGTCGCTTTGATGCGCTAGCGATGTGGTGTTTTTAGGGGTGATCCTGTTTTCGGCATGCGCGCGCAGCAAGGCAAAACGGCCAATGCGCTTGGGCGCCTTTTCGCATTAGCAGGCCTCATCGCTATATTGCGCGGTTCAATAGTGCAGCAATAGCCTGCTGGCGCTGCGCTGTGATCGCCGCACCCAGTGCGGGCCCTTTGAGTGCGGTGTCGGTGATGTTCGCTGCGCTGATCTGCCGCGCTGCATCCCGCGCTTTAAGAAGCCGCTGCGCAACTGTATGCGCCTCAGGTTTTTCACCGTCAAACGCCGCAAGAACAATACAAAAGCCGCTAAATGGCTCGTCTCTGCGCATCCCATCTAGCCCGACTATCATGTCTAATAACGCGGCGGCGTCTCGTGTATCTGCCCGCCCACTAAATTTAATGGTGGCCAGTGCGAGGGTGCTGGGGACCTTTGGAACTCTCAGTTTTTTGTTGATATCGGCCGCCAGCGCGCTATCGGTGTTAGCCAGCAATGCCGCCCAGCGACAGTCGTGCCGCGTGGTTTGGTGGCGCACGTGGGCTAGTCGTGCGATGGCTTTATCGGCGTCGAGTTGTGGCATTAATGCGTTGAGCGCGCCGCAGGCGTCGAGCACTGAGAAATAGACCTGTGGATCGCGCTCGCCCAAGGCCCGGTCTGTCTCTACCCAGATTCGCTCCACCGAGAGGTGCGCCAATTCATTTTGGCGCACGATGTCGCTCATCAGCGCTAAGGTCTCCTCGGCGACGCGAAAGCCCAGGTGTGCATAACGCGCGGCGAAACGCGCAATACGCAGCACGCGGAGCGGGTCTTCAACAAAATGAGCGGAGACATGGCGCAGCCATTTGTCGGCTAGGTCGGCACGGCCGTTGAACGGATCAATTAACTCACCCTCTGCGGATAGCGCCATGGCGTTGATGGTCAGATCTCTGCGCGCCAAGTCCTCTTCAAGGGTTACCGATGGATCGGCATGGACAACAAAGCCGTGGTAACCATGCCCAGACTTGCGTTCTGTGCGGGCTAGCGCATATTCCTCTTTCGTGGCGGGGTGTAAAAAAACCGGAAAATCCTTACCGACCTGCGTATACCCCTGAGCCAGCAGCGCCTTGGGTGTGGCGCCGACGACTACCCAGTCGGTCTCCACGACGGGATAGCCCAACAGTTGATCGCGTACCGCGCCGCCGACTTTGTAGATTTCCATAGGTTTTAGATGTCTTCCCTGTGGTTTAAGACGTTACTTGCAATGGCGTCATTGACTCGTGCGCTATGTGTTGCGCCGCGCATCACGCATTATGTCTAATTAAACTGGCCGAGCTTAGCTGCAAGCCGTTCGCCAGCGTTTACCTGTCTCTAACTGGTACATCGTCATACCGCGTCCCCAAACGCAGCCCGTGTCCAAGCCAATAACCTTGGCATTATCCGTAATGCCCTCAATTGACGCCCAATGGCCAAAAATAATGGTGTCATCGCGGGTCTTGCGGTTCGGATGGCTGAACCAAGGCAGTACCTTTTTGCCGGCGAGTGCGTTGGGATTGGGGGTCGCGCCTTTGCTGACCAAATCGAGCTTGCCTTTGCGGGTGCAATAACGCATGCGCGTTAAATAATTAGTGATGACCCGCATTCGAGTCAGATCCCGCAGCTGCTCCCGCCATACATAGGGCTCGTTCCCGTACATGGTCTTAAAAAAATCAATGCAGCGGGGGCTTTGCAGTACGGTTTCCACCTCTTTTGCATATCCGAGCGTGTCTGCGACGCTCCAGTCGGGCGGGATACCCGCATGGACCAGGGTGACACCGTGTTCATGATGCGCGAGCGGGCGATGCAGCAACCAATTGCAGAGCATGTCTCTGTCTGGGGCATCGAGGATGTCCTCAAAATTATCGGCGCTACCCATCGCGCGTGCACCCGATGCGACGGCTAATAAGTGGAGGTCGTGGTTGCCCAGAACAACCGTCACGGCGTCGCGATGCTCGTAAAACCAGCGTAGCGTACTGAGATTCTTGGGGCCGCGATTAATTAAATCGCCCACTGACCAGAGTCGATCGATGGTGGGATTGAAATTAACGTCCTTGAGTAGCTGCATAAAGGGCTTGAAGCAGCCCTGAATGTCACCCACCACATAGGTACTCATTTAGCCGTCTCTTTCCGCTGTTTGTAGGGCGCTGTAAAGGTTCGCAAGGGCGACGAAGTCTGTGAGTGCAAGGGTTTCCGCGCGGGCGGCCGGGTCGATCTCCAGCCCCTGTAATTGCTGGTCGTCAAAGATATCTTTAAAGTTATTGCGCAATGTTTTGCGGCGCTGAGCGAATGCCGAGCGCACCACTAAGCGCAGGCTTTCAAGTTCACAGGGTGGGTAGGGGTTGTCGACCCGCGGCGCCAGTCGAACAATCGCCGACTGCACCTTCGGTGGCGGAAAAAATGCGTCGGGTGGCACATCAAATAGATGCGTCACCTCGCATTGGTATTGCGCCATGATACCCAGACGCCCCCAATCCTTACTGCCTGGGCTCGCCGCCAATCGCTCAACCACCTCGCGCTGCAGCATGAAATGCATATCGGCAATGATTGAAGCATTATCAAGGAGTTTAAAAATAAGTGGCGTCGATATGTTGTAGGGCAGGTTGCCGACGACTCGGAGCTTGCCCGCGGCGATCTCGGTTGCTGTGTTCTCACTGCTGAGCAGGGAGCCAAAATCGAACTTGAGTGCGTCGGCGCTGTGTAACTTAAAGTGCGGGTAAATACTAAATGCCGCCAACAGATGCGTATGAAGGTCGCGATCTAACTCGATCGCATCCAATTGACACTGGCTGGTAACCAAGGACTGCGTTAAAGCGCCCTCGCCGGGACCAATTTCTACAAGGTGCTCGTCCGCTTGAGGCGCTATGGCGCGGGCGATGGCATTAATAACTGCGTCATCCCGTAGGAAGTTTTGCCCAAAGCGCTTGCGTGGCGTATGCCCTTTGTGGCCTGTTTGAGGGCCTCTTTGATGCTTGCTGTAATCGTTATTTCGCGTCATGGCGCAAGCCTAACGGCATTTGTTAATGGCGCATAGCGTATCGCCGAAAGAATCTCATTTTGAGTGAGTTCAAGCATTAGCGATGCCGTACTGCCCTCGTTGTTGCCGATTATGGCGGAGAGATTGGCACTGTCACTACCCTGCGGGGCATTGTAAGACCAGTCTCGTTGATGCGGCGTTCATAACGAGACTGGTGGGCATGAATACTGCTTACGCCGCGTCTGGAATTAGGCACTGCGCCAAAGAGCCGCCATTATCAACAAACTCGCGGAACACTACCGGCATTCTGCCGCGGCCCGTCCATTGCGTGGTTTTGCCCTCAACGGTAACTTGATACTTGGGTGGTACGGCGCCACGTTTCTTGCCCTTTGCACTGCTGGCTTTTCGCTTGGCCTTACCTTTTGTTTTTGTGCCGGTTGCTAAACCCATGTCCTCGGGTGAAATACCCGCTGTCGCCATTAACGCCTGCAGTTTTTTAATGGCTAAGGCTTTTTTCTTCTGCTCTTTGACGGACTCACGTGATTTAACTGATTTAACCGCGGCTGACAAATTAGCGATCGCCTTTTCTAATTGACTTAGAGTCAGTGATTTCGCTGCGCGATTTGCGGCTGATTTTGATTTTGAAATGCTAATAAGAAAATTTTCTTCTGACATTTAAATATAGCTCTCTAGGATTAAAGTGTGCATCTGGATTTGAGGCATTTTAACCCTTATATTGAAACAATCAAGAGGCTTTTTGGCGTGGTGAAGCGATCGTACGGTCCGGTGTTTTATTTAAGTTTTAATCGATAAGTAAATTAACAGTTTAGATAGTGGAAAAGCGTCAGTACGACATTCTTTCAGCGTGAAAATACTGGTGAATTATAAATAATCTGGGCAGTGATAATCTTATGGGCTCTTTTTCGCTTCCAAAATTAAATAGCCCAATAATGGATTGGTCGTTAAGTTTCTGACCGCGATTGGATTATTAAGACTTTGATTGCTCGCGACGACTTTTAACCGTTTTTCGCGCAGGCGATAGCTAAGCTTAGCGCGGCTCGGGTGCTGGCGCAGTTGGCGCCGCCGGTGCCGGCAAGCTCTAGTGCGGTACCGTGATCCACTGACGTTCGAATGATGGGTAATCCCAAGGTGATATTAACCCCTTCGCCAAAGCTAGCGTACTTTAAAACCGGCAGCCCCTGATCGTGGTACATCGCCAATATGGCGTCACAGTGTGCGGCGGGCCCTTTGAAGGCGGTGTCGGCAGGCAGCGGGCCGATGAGATTCATACCCTCGGATCGCAATGCATTTAACACCGGTATCAGTGTGTCAATTTCTTCGCGGCCCAAATGGCCGCCTTCACCCGCATGAGGGTTGAGGCCAAGTACCGCGATACTGGGTTTTGCAATGTTAAATTTACTGCTCAAGTCGCGCGCGACAATACGCAGTATTTCGGTAAGACCTTGCTTCGTGATGGCATCGGCTACCTCACGTAAGGGTAAATGGGTTGTCGCTAATGCAACGCGCATGTCGCCGCCAACGAGCATCATTACCACGTTTGGCGTGTTACAGAGGTCTGCAAAAAATTCCGTATGTCCACTGAAGGGCACCCCAGCATCATTGATGACACCTTTGTGTACGGGGGCAGTGACAAGCGCTGCAAAATCGCCAGACAAGCAAGCTTGGGCTGCATACTCGAGGGTCGCTAACACATAGTTGCCGTTAGCGGTGTTCAGTTTTCCGGGTTCGCAGGGCGCGGACAGCGGAATATGAATGATGGGCAAGACACCTGGGGTGTGCGGCGTGATGGCATCCCCCTGTGTGTAGTCGACAAGCGCGATGTCGAGCCCTAATTGCCTCGCGCGTGCTGCCATTAAGTTTTTGTCGGCAACGGTAACCAATTGCGCTTGCCAGGGTTCGCAGGCAGCGGCCAAGACGACGTCGGGGCCGATACCCGCCGGCTCACCGGCGGTGATAATGACCTTAGGCAGTGAGGCCGCGCCGCTATCAGACGTACTTAAAGTGGCTGTCACTTGATATCAACAAAAGCCTCATCACGAATTTTACGCAGCCAAGCTTCGAGTTCTTCTTGATATTTTTGATCGTGCAAATAGCCCATGATTTGGCGGCGACGCATATCTTCTGATACGTCCTGCTCGCGTCGGTCAGTGACTTGTAAAATGTGCCAGCCAAACTGACTGCGCACGGGCTCAGAAATATCGCCTTTTGGCGTTGCAGCCATGGCAGATTCAAATTCGGGCACCATTTGCCCCGGGCTGGTCCAGCCCAGCTCGCCACCTTCTTGCGCCGAACCGATATCATCAGAGTACTTTTTGGCAAGCGCGGTAAAATCTTCACCATCTAAAATGCGCTGGCGTAATTCAGCCGTCAATGCCTCCGCCTCGCTATCGGTCATGACCTCTGTTGGCTTGACCAGAATATGTCGAACCTCGGTTTGCTGCACTAACTGCTCACGGCCGCGCACATCCGCCAAGTAAACTAAGTGAAAGCCACTGCCACTCTGCACTTTGCCGGTATCCCCTGTTTTTAGAGTCGGCAAAATTTCAGCGAACATGCTGGGAATTTCAGGGAGTTTTCTCCAGCCCAGATCACCACCGGTGAAAGCATAGGGTTCTAGCCTGCTAACCGCCTCCTCGAAGGGGTTTCCGGCGAGAATAGAAGCGAGTACACCGTCGATATAGGCTTCTTTCGCAGCGACCTCTTTGCTGCTGTCATCTTTGCTTACCGCGACCAGCGCCTGCAGGATATGAAACTCAGGCTGGGTCATTAACTGACCCTCTTCGGTTGAGAGGTAGTTTTCCACCTCCTGCTCAGAGATCTGAATATTGCGGCTGACGTTGCCCTGCTGAACACGCTGAATCATCATTTCTTGGCGAATTTGATCGCGCATTTCGACGAAGCTCTTGCCTTCGCCCTCGACAACACCGCGGAATTGTTCGAGCGTCATGCCGTTCTGGGCGGCGAGACGATTCATGGCGTCGTCGAGTTGTGCGTCGGGAATGCGCACACCGTAGCGATCAGCGAGCTGCAATTGAATACTTTCGAGAATGAGTCGGTCGAGGGTTTCTTTAACCAAGGCCTCCTCGTCGGGCATCTCCATCCCGCGCCGCTGAATGCCAATTTTAAACGCCTCTAGGCGCTCAACAAGTTCGCTGGCCAACACAATGTCGTCGTCGACAATCGCCACGACTTTATCGATAGTTTGTACTTGGGCACTCACCAAGGATGCTGTGAATGCCAGCCCCATAACGGTGGCAATAGCGAGATGGCGCTTGATGGTAGTGACAGCGGGCAACAATGACATGGCGTCCTCAAATATTCTTAGAATCGGGATTGTGCCCGATTTGGTTCGTATGATGTAGCGCTGAGATACTGGGCAGCTTTTTAATAGCGATTGCTGAAACCGCGGATCATGTCGCGCATCAAATTGTCGACACGTCCACCAAAGCCACCCATTCCTTTTAATACGACCTGAAATTGCAGCGCGCGTTCCCGCTCGAGGTTGGGATCGGTAAAATCTACAATGCCGGAGGCGGTATCGATATAGCGCATATAAAGCATGCGCACCTGCCAGCAGCAGTCATCGTATTCGATGCCAATCATATCTTCGACGCTCTCGGCAGCCTCTAGAGAATACTCGATCGCCCCAAACAGACTCCAGTTGTTATCGAGTGGGTAATATCCTGAGATATTAGCCTGCTCAGTAACTGGGCGCTCGAGCAGCGAGGGTGGCGGTTCGCGCAGTGTGTAGCCGATGTTGAGAATGCTGCCATCTCCGGGTTTAAAGCCGACTTGGGCGCTGGCGGCGTCAAATTTGTCAGCAAAGGGGTCGTACAAAATACTGGAGCGTAGCGTCCAGGCGCTACTGGGTAACCAGTTGAATTCTAGTGCGATAGCCGAGCCGTCTTCGGTTAAGCGCGGATCGGTTGCGTTAAGCCTGACGACGCGGTCGCGGAAATAGTAAATTTGGCCAATGCTGGCATTGAGCCGTTCGCGGCCGCTGTCATTGTCAAAAAAGCGCGTCGTGATCCCGAGAGAGAGTTGGTTGGCATCGTCTAAGCGGTCATTGCCTGAGAATCGCGTGTCGCGATACAGCTGGTTGTACCCAAAAGTCAGTTCTGCGCTATCAAAATCCGGGTGGGATCGCTGCTCGTCGTATTCGCTGTAGAGGTAAAAGGCGCGCGGCTCTAAGGTCTGCGTCATGGCGCTGTTGCCCAGGGTGGTTTGGCGTTCAAACAACAAGCCAGCGTCGACGCTGGCCACCGCCGAGCCGGCTGTCGGCGACGAATCCAATGGTGCAAGTTGGTCGTTAAGGTCATAAGCCAACGCGCGATACTTCACCGTGGGTCTGAGGAAGGCGAACTGCCACAGCATTGGGTAGGTCACACCTGCCTCGGCATACAGTCGCTGGCCGGTGACACGATTGGCATCTGTGTCGAACTGTGAATATTGTGCGGTGGCAATGGGTTCAAAGCCGCCCCAGTTCGCCGCCCCACGCCACTGAGCAGTGATCTGCGGCAGCTTTTTGTAGTCGTTCCTAATGTCGTCTGCCAAAGACTGGAATTGCTGTGCCTGAATGTTGATTAGCCAGTCTTCACCCAAATAATCGACTTCGCCCAACTGCATCAACGCCGTCTGGCGCTGGGCACTAAGGCTGGCGTTGTTTAAATCTTTGACGTAATCGACGTCGGACACCTTCGTGTAGTCGATACGGGTGCGCCAGTTGTTGGCAAAGTTACCCTTATGGTCGACATTCGCCAGCCAGCGATCACTGTTTTCACCGGTCTCTGCACTGTATTTGTCATCGGAGCCTAGCCACGTGCCGTTCGCTGACCAGTACCCGATGTCGGGACTTAACCAGCGAGTCTCCAGCTGGTGATTGACGCCGCGTTCACCGATATAGCGCGGGCTATAGGTGGCATCGTAGTTTGGCGCTAAATTCAGATAAATCGGTGCGGTGATGTCCAAACCGCCGCGCGTGTCACTGCCGATGTCGGGAAATAGCAGGCCTGTTTTACGTCGGTCATCGAGTGGAAACTGGATCCAAGGTGTGTAAAAAACGGGCACACCTGCTACCTCTATCCGTGCATTGCGCGCTGTGCCAACACCGTCGCTAGGATTGAGTGACAGTTCCCCTGTTTTCAATTGCCAATGAGGGTTGGTGGGTGCGCAATAGGTGATTGCGCCGTCGGTCACTTCAATGATGCCGTTGGGAAGCCGTTTGAGGTGTGCGGCGGAGCCACTTAGATGTTGTTCATGTAAGACGAAGCGCGCCGCTGCAACTTCGGCAACCTTGCTGTTTGCATTATAGTCGGCGGCAGCGCTGCTGATCATGACGCCGGGCTCGCGAATGACAACATGGCCGCTGGCTTGCGTGGTTTGCGCTGCGCGATTAATCGTCAGTGTGTCTGCGCCGATTCGTCGGTTGCCCTGCGTCAGTAAGACGTTGCCTTCGAAGCGCAGAATGCCATCGACAACTTCGGAGCTGTCGGCACCCACTTGCAATTCACTGTCTTCCTGCCGAATGCGGGTATCGACCCCAGCCAGCGGGTCGACAAACGCGCCGCCACATTGCCGGCACTGGAGATTGACTTGGTCAAGCGGCACCAGCTCCAGTGGTTGCCAGTCAATAGCGCCATCGACCGACTCCTCCATAAGCTCCGCAGCGGCCGCGTCAAGGCATAGCCCTGTGGTGAGACACAAAACGGAGGCGGCTCGAGATAGGCGTGCGGGCACCATAACTAAAGTGGGTGGACGGGTTGGCCGCATGCGCGATTCGGTATCCAATGAGGAATAGGTGCCGCATAATACGCCCTGTACGGCAGGGGTTGAACCCTTGTTTTATTTAAGCTTATTCGGCTTGCCATCTGAACGCGCGTAATTACCTGGTCATCCCATGTCTTTTCGGGTTGTACATGCAGTGTTCGCTTCGAGTGCTATCAGCGGATAAACGCCCATTATGAATGAAAATTCTGCTCATCAGTCGGCACTTTGGTACGCAGTGGCGACCAAACCCCGTCGGGAAGCCGATGCGCGGCTCAATTTAGCCCGGCAGGGTTACAGCGTGTGCCTCCCGCAAATAACATTGCGCAAGCGGCGTCGAGGTCAGTGGAGCCTAGTGACGGAAGCGATGTTCCCAGGCTATTTATTTGTCGCATTGGTACTGGGGGTTGATGATCCTGCACCGATTCGGTCGACGATTGGGTGCCATGGTCTAGTCAGGAATGGCCTAGAGGCGGTGCCTGTGCCGAATGAGGTGATGGCGCCTTTGTTGGCGTTAGGTGAGCGCTCGGCGGATGCGATACAAGGCTTTAGTTTCGGCGAGAAAGTGCGGCTTGAAGCGGGCCCCTTTGCGGGTTTAGAGGCGATATTTCAGATGCCCAAGGGCGAAGATCGGGCGCAGGTATTAATTGCGCTGCTGGGTCAGCCGCGGCCTGTTGTTGTGGATGCGCGGAATATTGGGCCAGCTTAATATTGCCGATAACCGCCAAAGCCTGGTACGCCTACCGATATACTGCGCATAAACCTTGCCGCTTTCTTCGCGAAAAAGAATAACCGATTCTAAGCTCGCTACGCGGTTGGTGCCTCGGGCGAGCGCCAGCGCCTCCATTAGCGCTGTGTTTCCTTTTAAAGGATAAGCGCCGGGAACGTTAACTTCGCCTAGTATTGTTACTTGCTGGCTTTGATATTTGGAGACAAAGACGGTGATTTGAGGGTCGCGAAGGTACTCCTCGTTATACGCTGAATCTAGAGCCATTTCGATTTCGTCGGCAGTTAATCCAGTGATTCGCTTTGAGCCAATATGTGGCGTGGCGATTTCACCGCGATCACTAACGGCGTATTCACCACTCAATTCTTCCACTAAAAAAACATTGATGGTTAATACGTCGTCTGATCCCATCTTATAGTCGAAGTTGGCTGGTAACGAAGCAATGGAAATTGCGTCCTTGTCGGTAGCCTCGATCGTGTTCTGTGCTCTTTGCTTGTTTCTTTCAAATACGGAGGATGGTGTGTCTTGACCGCGCCCGCCGGGCGTGATTTCTCAAGCGCTAGTGCAGCCTGTACTAATGACTGAGAGCGCAGTGATTTACGTGAAAGTCCTAAATTTGGCCATGCGGCGTTATTCTTTGGTGCCTAGCCCCTTTACACTGCGTCGCTGGACGGCTTGGAATACTGATGGCTAGTCTCGCGCTGTGCTTGACGGTTGATGCGGTCACTGATTTGCCAAGCCTGAGATGTAATCCATGAGTAAAAGAGAAAACCGCCCAGAAAAATAGAGAACTGAAACGACTCTGGCACATTGGCTGCCTTAAGTATTAGGCCAAGCAGTGAGATCGCAGCAGAAATGGAGAGAATAATTGAAACGGTCCGACGATTACTGAAGCCCAGAGACTGCAGTAGATGGTGAATATGCGATCTGTCTGGTGCAAAAGGTGACCGCCCTTTGGTCACACGCTTCAGCGATGTAAATACCATATCAAATAACGGTAATCCGATCAGATAAAGTGCTGTAGCGGGATCGATGAGCTTTTTCCCACCAACTTGCTGAGATGCTGCCGCCAATATGAAGCTGACCATAATAAAGCCGAGCAGTTTGCTGCCTGCATCACCCAGGAAAGATTTGGGCATCAGTGGGGTTAGCTGAAGATTAGAGACCAAAAACGCCAAGAGTGAGGCGCTAATAAAAAGACTTAAAAAACCTGGGTTGTTTCCCGTGTAAAGGTGAAATGTAAGCAGCGTTAAAAGCACCAATCCCGCCAATAAGCCATCAATACCGTCGAGCATATTGAACGCATTAATAACCCCAAAAATGGCTATGACGGTAAATGGATAGGCAATGGCAGGCGGCAGTGTGATCGCGCCGGTGCCGAATAAGTTACCGAGTCCGTTGACGCGTAAATCGAGACCTTCGACGAGAATCAGTGCGGCAGCGCATTCTGACAGTATGCGAAGGAAAACACCGAGGCCATAGCGATCGTCTAATGCACCGGTAACAACCAACATGGCTCCGCCAGACATAAACACCCAAAGTGCTTCGTTGCCGTTAACTGTAACAATGGTCTGATTACTATCGCCCCAGAGCAGTGCACCTACGACGCTGGCAATGAATATAGCGATGCCCCCAACTAACGGAATGTGGCCATGGTGCTGCTTACGATCGCAAGGTGCGTCCAGCAGGCCGATGGCAGGCGCTAAGCGCGCTAGCAGCACAATGGCTACTAGAGTCACCACAAAGCTCGTCAGCGATTGGAATAAGAGTAGAGACATGTCGGCCATAGGGGTTAGAGTCTTCTCAGTCAGTTTAGCGTGTATAGAGTCTCGCGTCGCTTTAAGCTGCGGTGCAGTACTTTTAAATACTGGAGTGCGCGCTGCTTTTTTTTGCCCCCGCCCTTCATGATCGGTCGGCATTTTTGAGTGTAAGCGCCAGCCGCTATGAGAAAATGTAATTTTGTGAGGAAACAGGTTGATTGAGACAGAGCTAGCTATTTGGTTGAGCAATACTTTCCCAGGACATCAGTTATCGGCCCCAAAGTTGATTGCAGGGGACGCCAGTCCACGCCGTTACTATCGCGTCGCTGCTCGCGCGGGGAGTGACCACCATGCGATTGTTGCTGCCATCTCGCCCCCGACCGAAAAGAATGCTGAATTCATCGCCGTGCGTCAGTTACTCGCCGATGCGGGTGTTCGTGTCCCAGTCCTTTATGCCGCCGATGTGGACGCGGGGTTTCTGGCGCTGGAAGACCTGGGCGACGCCACCTTGTTGCCGATCTTGGCCAGTGAGACGGTCGACGACTGTTATCGTGACGCCCTGAGCCACTTACGGTGTTTGGCGTGCTTAAACGCGGCTGATATTGCCCTGCCGGAATACTCGCGTGAGCTTCTGCAGAGTGAGCTGAACGTGTTTATGGACTGGTTTGTCAATCGGTTGTTAGTGGCTGTCGATGAAGGAAATCCGGAAGCGCCTGCAAGGCGGCAGATTTTTTCTGAACTCAGCGCGGTGCTGCTCGACAGTGCGCGCGCACAGCCGCAGGTTTTGGTTCATCGGGACTTCCACAGCCGAAACCTTATGGTACTGGATGATAAGCAGCTGGCCGTTATCGATTTCCAAGATGCGGTGATGGGTCCAGTGACTTATGACCCAGTGTCGCTGTTAAAGGACTGTTATATCGCCTGGCCTCGTGAGCAGCAGTTGGCCTGGTTGGGCGAGCATCAGCAGGCCTTAACCGATGCTGGGCTGATTGCGCCAGTGAGCACCGCGACCTTTGTGCGATGGTTCGATCTGATGGGTTTACAGCGCCATATCAAGGTGTTGGGCGTGTTCGCGCGTTTGAGCTTGCGCGATAATAAACACGGATACTTGGACGATTTACCCCTCGTCTTGTTTTACACCCGTGAGGCGCTGGCCTTATATCGTCATCAAATCCCTCAAGTTGCAGCCTTCGAAGCGTGGTTTGATGCGGTTTTAATGCCGCGCATTGCGTCGCAGCCTTGGTATCGTCAGTTGCCATGAAAGCCATGATATTAGCGGCGGGAGAGGGGCGCCGAATGCGACCGCTCACGGAGCAAACCCCTAAACCGTTATTGACGGTTGCGGGTAAGCCGCTCATCGCCTGGCATATTGAGGCACTGGCAGCGGCAGGATTTAGTGAAATCGTGGTTAACGCCGCTTATTTAGGTGACCAGGTCGCCCATTTTTGCGGAGATGGTAGCCGCTGGGGTGTTCGGATTCAGATGTCGATGGAGTCGTCTCCTTTGGAAACAGCTGGCGGCATTATCAAGGCCTTGCCGCTACTCGGGGATGCGCCGTTTGCGGTGCTCAACGCGGATGTTTTCACTGACTTGCCGATGGCGCAGTTGCGGCGCATAGCGCCTCGGGAATCCGGCGCGCATCTTATTATGGTGTCCAATCCGGCACATCACCCTGAGGGTGACTTTGGATTGCATCAAGGTCGAGTTGTACCCGCGCAAGAAACACAGCAAATGTCGTTAACCTATAGCGGTATTGGTGTCTTTCATCCCGCTTTCTTTTTACGGGCGGGGGAACGCAATGTATCAGTCGATACTGCCGAACCTCCCAAGCTCCCACTGCGGCCATTGCTTGATCGCGCAATTGCTACAGGGTCCGTCAGTGCAGAGCATTGGACAGGACGCTGGTCTGACATCGGCACGCCCGAGCGCTTGGCACAATTAGACGCGCTCTTGAGTCGCGAAGCTCGCCACTAGCCAGTAAACTACGGCGCTATTAAATTATTTGAGTATCCTGCCATGAACGGCACACCTGAGTTGTCTCGCCCGAACAGTTCGTCAGCCCCTACAGCTACCGCCGATCACGCTGGCACTGCTCGTGATTTTCAAATTGCGCCATCAATACTCTCCGCGGATTTCGCGCGCTTGGGCGAAGAAGTTGAGGCGGTGCTTAATGCCGGCGCGGACATCGTCCACTTCGACGTGATGGACAACCATTATGTCCCCAATCTCACCATTGGCCCGATGGTCTGCAAGGCGCTGCGTGACTACGGCATTGTGGCGCCCGTTGATGTACATCTGATGGTGAGCCCCGTTGATGATTTGATTGGCATGTTTGCCGATGCGGGTGCGAGCTACATTACTTTCCACCCCGATGCATCGATTCACGTCGACCGATCTCTGCAGTTGATTCGCGGGGCGGGTTGTAAGGCCGGGCTGGTGTTTAACCCCGCAGCCAGCCTGGAACCGCTTAAATATGTGCTGGATAAAGTCGACATGATATTGCTGATGTCGGTGAACCCGGGTTTTGGTGGGCAAAAGTTTATCCCATCGACCCTGGATAAATTGCGTGAGGTACGGGCACTCATTGACGCGTCGAGCTTGGATATTCGTCTTGAGGTGGATGGCGGTGTAACGCCTAACAATATCGGCGAAATTGCCGCGGCGGGTGCCGACACCTTTGTTGCAGGTTCCGCTATTTTTAACCAGCCCGACTATCGCGCCGTCATCGATCAGATGCGTGCCGAGCTTGCGAGCGTGGGTGGCTGAGGGATGAATCAGTCGACCTTCGATCGATTTCGCGAGGCGGGCTACAACCGTATCCCTGTGGCACGAACAGTACTTGCCGATATGGAGACCCCGCTCTCGGCCTACCGAAAATTTGCCCAAGGCGCGAATTCATTTCTTTTTGAGTCGGTGCAAGGCGGTGAAAAATGGGGGCGCTACTCGATCATCGGTCTGCCCGCTCGTTATGTGTTGAGGGTCGGTGGCCAGCGCATTCAGCTGCTTGAATATGTCGATGGCGAGCACACGGTAATTGAAACGCACGATGTGACCGACCCGCTTGAATTCATTGAGGCGTATCAGGCGCGCTTCCATGTGGCGCCCGTTGAGGGCATGCCGGTGTTTCACGGCGGTTTAGTGGGCTATTTTGGCTACGATACCGTGCGCTATATCGAGAAAAAGCTGGCGCATAGCTGCCCCGAGGACGCGCTACATACACCGGACATTTTGTTAATGTTGGCTGAAGAGGTGCTGGTCTTCGACAACCTCGCCGGTACGCTAACATTTATCGTAAGTGCAGATGTCGCGGTGAGTAACGCGTATGAGCGCGCCGAGGCGCGACTCGATGCATTGGTGGCTAAGCTGCCTGAGCCAACCAGTTACCCTGACCCGATCGCCTTAGGCGCTGTGGATACGGCAGAAATTGAGGCCGCTGCGCACTACCACACGAGTCAGGTGGAATTTGAAGCTTGGGTGGCTCGCATTCGTGAGTACATACTCGATGGCGACGTCATGCAGGTTGTGCCCTCTCAGCGCATGACCATTGATTTTGACAAGGCACCGCTGACCTTATATCGCGCGCTTCGCAACCTTAATCCGTCGCCTTATATGTACTTTGTCGATTGCGATGACTTTCATATTGTCGGCTCATCCCCTGAGATTTTGGTGCGTCTACAAGATGGCGAAGTCACTGTGCGGCCCATTGCGGGTACCCGAAAGCGCGGTAAAACCGCCGCTGAGGATGAAGCTCTGGCGGACGAACTGCTGGCGGACCCAAAAGAGCGCGCCGAGCATTTGATGCTTATTGATCTTGGTAGAAATGATATTGGTCGTATTGCGGAGCCGGGCAGCGTGGCGCTAACTGAGAATATGATCATCGAACGCTACTCTCACGTGATGCACATTGTTTCTAATGTCACCGGTAAAATACGCCCAGAGTTTAATGCCATCGATGCCCTTCGTGCGACGTTGCCGGCGGGCACTTTGAGCGGCGCGCCCAAGGTGCGTGCAATGGAAATCATTGACGAACTCGAGCCCGTAAAGCGCGGTGTTTACGGCGGTGCGGTAGGTTACCTCAGTTGGTCGGGTGATATGGATACTGCTATCGCTATTCGCACCGCGGTGATTAAAGATGGCAAATTAATGGCGCAGGCGGGTGCAGGCGTTGTGGCTGACTCAGTACCGTCGGCTGAATGGGAAGAAACACTCAATAAGGCACGCGCTATTTTACGCGCTGTGGCGATGACGAGCGGTTAGTTTCGAGGGTGTGCATGACGCCAATTATTGATTTATTGTCAGTCTGAGATGCTGATTAACCCTATAGCTACGACCTGCTTTACGTTTAATTTGGCGCGCGGGTAACGATAACCCAGAGTCAGTGACGCACCGCTTGGAATAATTATGATACTGATGATCGACAACTACGACTCCTTCACCTGGAACGTCGTCCAATACCTCTGGGAGCTCGGTGCTGAAGTCGAGGTGCGTCGCAACGATGAGATCTCGTTGCAAGACATCGAAGCGCTCGCGCCCGATAAAATTTGTATCTCTCCGGGGCCCTGTTCACCTGCCGAGGCGGGTATCTCGATGGCTGTGATCCAACATTTCGCCGGTAAGCTGCCTATCTTCGGCATCTGCCTGGGTCAGCAGAGCATCGGCGCGGTATATGGCGGGGATATTATTCGCGCGCCGCACGTCATGCATGGCAAGACCAGTTGGATCCACCATCACAATATTGGCGTCTTCAGCCGGCTCACCAACCCCTTTGAAGCAACGCGTTATCATAGTCTTGTGGTCGATCCTGCAACGCTACCTGACTGTCTCGAGATTACCGCGTGGACCGAAACCGAGTCAGGGGAAATGGAGGCGATTATGGGGCTTCGCCATCGCGAGCTCGACGTTGAGGGTGTACAGTTCCATCCTGAGTCGATTCTGTCGCAACACGGCCACGATTTACTGCGACACTTCATCGAGCGTTAAGCATTTAACTGAACTACCCGGTAGGAAATTGACATGGCTATCCAGCAAGCGTTGCAGCAGTTGGTTGACGGTGACTCGTTGTCACAAAGCACTATGCGTGAAGTTATGACCGAAGTCATGGCAGGGGAGGCGACCCCCGCGCAAATTGGTGCTTTGTTGATCGCGCTACGTATTCGTGGCGAGACCATCGATGAAATTGCCGGTGCCGCTGAAGTGATGCGCGGTTTAGCGACGCGCGTGCATGTTGATCAAACCCACTTAGTGGATTTAGTGGGCACTGGTGGCGATGGCGCTAACCTGTTCAACGTGTCTACCGCGGCGACTTTTGTCGTAGCCGCAGCCGGCGGCCGCGTGGCTAAACATGGGAATCGCTCGGTCTCTAGTGCCAGCGGCAGTTCCGATGTGCTGGAAACCCTCGGCATCCCGCTGGATCTCACCCCAGCGCAAATCGCACGCTGCGTAGATGAGGTTGGTGTTGGGTTTATGTTTGCCCCCGCGCATCACAGTGCGATGAAGCATGCGGTAGGCCCGCGCAAAGACCTCGGCATGCGTACTTTATTTAATATCCTTGGCCCAATGACGAACCCAGCCCATGTAGAGCGACAAGTATTGGGGGTTTTCGCCGCTGAGCTTTGTCAGCCGATTGCCGAGGCCTTGGGTCGTTTAGGCAGCCGTCATGCACTGGTGTTGCACAGTGACGATGGCCTTGATGAAATTTCGATTGCCGCGCCCACCACGGTTTGGGAGCTGCGCGATGGTGTCGTGGAGCGGTTCCATATCCACCCCGCGGAATACGGCCATCAGCACGACAATCTCGAAGGTTTGATTGTCGATGATGCGCAGCAGTCCGCCGACCTCATTCGCGCGGCATTGGGTAACAAACCCCCTGAGGCAGCGCAAAAGGCCCGCGCGATGATTGCCCTTAACGCCGGTGCGGCCATTTATGCGTCTGGGGTTACTGGCAGCCTCCGCGATGGTATTAGCCTCGCTGACGACGTGATCACCACAGGCCAGGCGTTAGAAAAGCTGGAAGAATTTGTAACCTTTACCCGCGGTCTTAAGGAGCAGGCGCTGTGAGTACTAAGATGACTGCACCGACGGTGTTAAAAAAGATTTTTGAACGCAAACTAGAAGAAGTGGCTGAGCGCAAAATGCAGCGCCCGCTAATCGATGTTGAGCGTGACGCGCGCATGGCTGGGCCGGTTCGCGGCTTTACAGCGGCGCTTAAAACGAGCGTCTTGGCAGGCCTGCCCGCCGTTATTGCCGAAGTGAAAAAAGCGAGCCCCAGCAAGGGTGTGATTCGTGAGCATTTTGTGCCCGCGGACATCGCCACCAGCTATGCAGCGGGCGGCGCCGCTTGCTTGTCCGTACTGACCGATGTCGATTTCTTTCAGGGTGAAGATCGTTATTTAGTGGAGGCGCGCGGCGCTTGTGATTTGCCGGTGCTACGCAAGGATTTCACCTTAGACCCCTATCAGATTTGGGAGGCGCGCAGCCTCGGTGCCGACGCGATCCTCTTGATCGTCGCCTGCCTTGAGACAGCGCAATTACGTGAGCTCTACGATTGCGCGTTAGCGGCGGGGCTCGACGTATTGGTTGAGGTGCATGATCGCGCAGAGCTCGACGAAGCATTGGCG
>Ga0209137_1002024_pt1 | contig 18437 bp, 13 predicted proteins | sample SaaInl5LU_22_DNA_FD_184642 | JGI IMG/M metagenome (GOLD analysis project Ga0209137, IMG submission 184642) | Marine microbial communities from expanding oxygen minimum zones in the Saanich Inlet - ESP_105LU_22_DNA (SPAdes) (version 2) | ecosystem: Environmental > Aquatic > Marine > Intertidal... | reverse complement strand
GTCCTGCCATTTAGGTATAAAGTTAGCCGTACCAGATCCGTCTATGCCAGCCGTTGCTGTTGAGTTAATTGTGATATTGTTAGACCCGTCATCAACGAGCTGCATATTAGTTCCAGCGATTAAAGAAACCGTGTCTACAGTCCCTAAAGATGGGGTTAAATTAATATTGACATTTAAAGCTTGCTGAGATGAGCCCAGGTCATAGGTTGTGTTGTTGTCCACGGGTGTGCTCCAAGAATTATCTCCGCGCAAGAATGTTGTTGCACCTGGAGTCCCTGTGGCAGATAAATCAGCGGTGACAATCACATCTCCAATTGTGGGGGTGTTAGGCGTAAGGTCAATAAACGATCCGTCAGACGTGCTAACCGACTCAACGCCAAGCGCATTGATATATGCCCCTACGTCATCTACCGTAAAGTTCTTGGTGATCTCGTTATTGTCCCCGTCAGAACCAATCCATTTGTCGTCTCCGCTTATGTTTGTATCATTAGGATACAGCTTTATCTTTGTCATCTCTTGGTGTTATTAAACCTGTTTTAATGTCTATGTCAACATCGCCAAACTCGTCGCTAAGCTCCTTAGTGAACTCATTAAACAATGCATCAACCTCGGTTAGGTGATGGAGGGTCGAGTGCTTTAAGGCCTCTAACTCGCCAATCCTTAAAATTGTCTTCTCCTTACTAGAAATAAATTCGTTCAGCTTCTGTAGTTGTTCTTCTGAAATATTCATTGGATTAAATTTTTTACAAATATACGAAATAAATTATCCTATTGTCATAGTAATCGTTTTAGGATCTGTCGCCTCCTCAATTTGCATAGCAATACCAGCCTCAATATCGGCAACCTTCTCAGGGCCCATAGCCCCTTTGGTCCATTCCACAACCTGCTCGTTGGTTAGGTCTTGGATAGGAATAAACTCTGTTATGTCAGAAGTGTTTAACATTTCAGTGCCTATAATGCGGCCCTCATAAAAGTCATCGCTAATTCCGCTCACAATCCAATGCACATTGTATACGACGTCTGTGTGTTCCCCATCAACAGGGTAAACATCTACTGTCTTGCAGTTCCAAGTGTATGTTATCATGTCTATTTGTTTATGTTATTAAAAATATTCTTCTTCCACTAGGCGGAACATCAAGCATTGACTCTACAGATAAGGCCCAAGTTCCGTGCCAGTTACTTTGTATCGTAGGAGAACCCCCTCCCGCGCTTCCAGCTAGCCTTCTGGCGGTGTTTTTAAATGTTTGACCAGTCGTCATGTCGGTTGTCCCTATTTGACTTGCAGACCACCCAAAGGTGTCGGCGTTGCCCTGGTTATTTCTCAAATAATTACCATGAAATGTTTCGTTCTGAAGGGTTGTGTCTCTGAAAAACTGCGCATGGCCAGTAAAACGACCGCTGTCTCCTACAGATGTGGCTGCGCAGCTCATGTTCGAGCCAGCAAGCAACGTAAAGTCTTGTGCAGCCTCTACGGTAACACCACCTGAGGCGCCGAGGTTTGTAAAGTAAGAGCCGTTGCTGACTAGTGTTGTGTCAAAAGAAGGCACGTCTGTTATTGAGGGCTGGTTTATGTCTGTCGTTTGCGTTCCGTTGGTGGTCTGTAGGCAAGACGTTTGGTCATTAAGCTCAATAACGGCTAAGTAGTATTCAGCGCTTGACGGTGCGATTCCGTCTTGATCTGCCCCGCCGTCGCCAGCGTTAACGCCGTCACCTGTATACGCGAAAAGATCTACAGTTTTACTGACCGCCGCCGTCTCTATGATAGAGGAAAACATTGCCCCCGAAAAATTATTACCATTATTTCTAAGGTAAAAATAACCCTTACAGTGATCAAGCGCCGATCCGTCTTCCCTAACACCGACCCATCTTTGTGTTCTAGTATTTCCAGTGTTATACATGTGGCCAGCGCCTAGTACAAGGTATCTCTTGCTTAAATTGTTTAGCGTCACCACGTTGCCAGTCCTTGTTGCGCCAGAAGTTTCAGAGACTGTTGTCAAGGCCTGCACCTGGTTTGGGGTTGTCCCGCCATACAAGGCGGTGCTGCTTGAGTTATATAAGCTACACCCGTCATAAAAAAAAGATATAACCTCAAATACAGCCCTAACAGTGCCTCCAGTAGGGGCGTCAGTGTCGCGTATCCATTGAAACTCAAATGTTGACGAGGCGCTTGGGCTGTCTACAAATGCCCACGTCCTAACATACACCCTGTTATCATTAGAATCTCTACAATATCCACCAGCTATCGGGGCTACAGAGTTGCCAGTCCCAGATGTCTGTAAAACTCTGCCGCTAAGTGTCGCTCGACCATTACTGGTGTCTTCGTATTCATAGGCGGCAATAATTAAATATCCGTCTGCTAGGCTACTGCTAGGCAGCGTTAAGGTTGAACTGGCAAAGTTAAATGAGTAAACGTTTGAGTCGTTCCTTATCTGCGTGTCCAAAGCCCCTGGCACCGCGTTAAATGTTGTGGTGGGAATTATTCCGCTAACAATGTTACCCCTCCATTCTCCTACGTGTATCGGCATTATGTTTTAGTATAAGATATTGTTAGGTTAAGAGATGTCGGAGCCGCTGTTACAGTCCCCGTGGTAAGCCACACCCAATTATTTGCGGGAATATTAGCCTGTGAGAACGAGGTTAAATTTTGGCCTATCGTGTTGCTTGAGATCGTTGTTAATGTGTTTGCCGCAAGGCCAGTTGATCGTGAAGACCCAAAGCTTATTATGTAAGGAACACCTCCAGTCCCAGTTATAACTCCAGAGATTCTAGACAAGGTTATGGCCTCGGGAGTGTAAAACAGGGTGATGTTTTCTGTTGATGTTGGGTTTTCAATTGTAATAGCTTTAAACGCCGCGGGAACATCCTGAGGGTCGCTCCATGCTACTCCACTGCCTGTAGATGTTAAAATCTGGCCACTTGAGCCAGTGCTACCCCCAGCAGACAGCAGGGCGCTTAGTGTTAAATTCCCTTGGGATGTTAGGTTTGTGCTTACCGATACATTCCCAACAATATCTTGGGATATGTTTGAAGAGGCTATGCCAGTCCCCGTGTTCCATATAGCGATCTGGTTTGGTATACCTGATCCAGTAACGGAAACCGCCCCATTAGCCGCTGCCGTGATCTGCCCCTGGGCGTTTACCGTAATGTCTGCGTTAGTGTATGACCCTGCGGTAACGGAAGTGGGTCTGATTGATACAGTCACCGTACCATCGCCAGCCGATGGCGTGCTAGACGCTGTGGAGATGCCTGTCCCGCCCGCGATGTCTATTAATCCCCCGTCGCCAAGTGTTGAGTTTGTTCCAACGTCTGAAGACAGCACGAGGCTTGCTATCCCTGCGCCGCCGCCAGCCCCATTAGAGGCGGCTGTAATCCTACCTTGCGCGTCGACAGTTATGTTTGCGTTTGTGTATGAACCAACGGCAACAGTTGTGTTTGCCAGGTCTATGGTCCCGCTTGTTGTTATTGTTCCCCCATTGAGCCCTGTGCCCGCAATAATCTGTGTAACCGTCCCTAGGTTTGATGTGTATGAGTTGGGGTTTGTGGCGTTGTATGGTGTAAACCCAAGGGCGTCTGTAACGTTGGCACTGGTTAACGAGATCGTTCCGCCAAGCGTAAGGTCTCCAGAGCCCGTGACGGTGCCGCTTAGCGTAAGACCACTTACAGTCCCTGCCCCGCTAACGGAGGTTACGGTACCTAGGTTTGATGTCTTGTTGTTAAACGTGTTCCAATCAGTGCTACTAAGTGCCCCGTTTGTTGATGAAGAGGCAAGGCCTAGGCTGATGGCCTGACCAACAAGCCCTAGTCCGTTTGGTGTCCCTAGAGATACAGCGTCATGTCTGGCTGCGGTGTTTGCGGTCACGTCTGTATTAGCGCTGACCCTTGCCTCCGTGTAGTAAAAGTTTGTCCCTTCAGAAACATTTGTTGTAGACAGGCTAACCGCTCCTGTCTGGCCATTCACCGAGGTGACAGAGTCTGTGTTGTCTACCTTCTGCCATGTGCTGTCGTGAAATATTGCCCAGTCCCCTACATTCCAATCCGTAATACCGTCTAGGTTTGTTGTCCCCGCAACGCTAACGATATAATAATAGCCACTAGTGCCAGCCCCACTAGACAGGGTGGGCGAGTTTGTGTTGGCGTTCCACGTCCCTTGGTATGTAGTGCCACCCGCGAGTCCGTTTATTTGGTTTTGGATCTTTCCGAAGCCTTCCAGTATAGTGTCCGTCGCGGCAATGGTTCCACCTGTAATATTAACCCCAGTCAATACCTTCCCTGTCACGGTTGTGTCTGATATTGATGCGGTAACAGAGCCTGGCCCTGTTGCACTAACATCGCCTGTTAATGCGGTAATATAACTACCCGAAGCCTGCTTGTTGTTAAACGTGTTCCAATCGGTAGAGGACAAATATCCGTCCGACGTTGTGTTGGATTGGGATATCCCTACCGTACCCGAGTCTGTTATTGTCCCACCCGTCAATGGCGATGAGGTAATTATCTGAGTCACGGTCCCTAAATTAGAGGTGTAACCGCTTGGATTGGTTGCGTTGTAAGGGGTAAACCCAAGGGCTGTAGTTACGTCTAGGCTTGTAAGACTCAAAGAACCACCTAAGGTCAAGCTGCCTGAGTTTGTTATAGAGCCAGTTAATGTAAGCCCACTTACGGCTCCCGCCCCCTCTACAGAGGTAACCGTCCCTAGGTTTGAGGTGTATGAGTTAGGGTTTGCGTCGCTGTACGGGGTAAACCCAAGGGCTGTAGTTACGTCTAGGCTTGTGAGTGTCAACGTCCCCCCTAGGGTTAGACTTCCGCTGCTTGTCACTGACCCAGAAAGCGTTAGCCCACTAACCGCTCCCGACCCCCCTACAGAGGTAACCGTCCCTAGGTTTGAGGTGTATGAGTTTGGGTTTATGGTGCCGTCATAAGGAGTGTAGCCAAGCGCTGTTGTAATCTGACCGCTAGTTAGGGTCAAGGAACCGCCAAGCGTAATCGTGGTGGCGCCGCCAACGGTGTTATCCGAAAGGGTCAAGCCACTTACACTGCCTGTGGCAGTTATTGTTGTTATCGTGCCTGCTGTTGGGGTAATCCAAGAGGTTCCCGTAGCGGTGGAGCTGAGTAACTGCCCGCTTGTTCCAGCCTGGTTAGACGAATCTAAAAGGGTGCTGCTTAATTTTAGCTGCCCGTCAATTACTATGTCAGAGCCTCCATTTGTAGATAGCGTATCAGTTGAATATATTTTACCCATATTACCAGTTGTTTTGTACTATATTAACCCACACATATGTTGAAGCGCCTGTCTGCATACACATGTCCACGTAACTATTATTTGCGTCTGCCCTATACCTTAGCGTTCCGACGTTTGTTGATGCCGCGGCAGATGCGTCGTCAGACATTTTTATACCTCCAGCGACATCAAGTTTGGCCTGGGGGGTTGGTGTTCCTACACCGACGTTGTCTCCGCTAGTTGAATTTAATAGGAGGTTATGTCCAGCATTAGATCTAAGTTCTACATCGACATTTCCTAATGCAGTAAATTTATTTGAAAAAACATTGTCCGCAGTTGTTCCTACCCTGATGTTTCCTGATACATGAAGTTTTTGTGCAGGAGCGGTATTACCGATACCAACGTTACCACCCGCCTCAAAATACATTCTTGGGCCAGTTTGTGTTTCTCCTATTTGGAAGTCAGCTTGTGAGTTTGCGGTTTGAAGCTGCCACGTGGAGCTAGCAGCGGCAGTGCCTCCAAAGTTAAGCGCAGAGGCCGCCTCGATCCTTACAGAGCCAGCGACGTCTAGCTTATAATCAGGACTAGTAGTGCCAATTCCTACGTTGCCTAATGAATCGATACGCATACTCTCAGTATTGTTAGTACCAAAAAGTAAACTTGTATTATCAATAGCCATTACTGGTCTATTGGCGCCTTGAAGTTGTAAGCCCCCGTTTATTCTCGCCCAACCGTCAACGTGTAAAGTAGTTGAAGGAATAGACGTCCCAATACCGACCCTGCTGTTAGCGTCGTCTATGTATACAACGTCAGAGGTGAGCGAGGTGTTGGCGCTTGTGCCTACAAATAGTCTACCAAGCGGTAGGTTAGGCACGTCGTTAGTTCTTAGTATTGAAGACACAACAATTGAGCCAGCATTTCCTGCAGATACCTTGCCAACCTTGGCAATGTTTTGAATAAGGTTTGGCTCAACTGGCTTGGTAAGCGTTAGCCCACCGCCAGGTTTGACGTAGATTGTATTATTTGGCGTAGGGGTCAATCCGTCAATAGGGTCTGTTGTAACGTTTTTTAAGAAACCACCCGTTATAGCAAACCCATCCGCGTTGTTTAATAAGTCCTGAGCGAGCAAACCAACAGCTGGCATGGTAGAGAGCATGGACGCATCAGCGGCAGAGACCTCAGCCCTTATACTTGCGCCGACTGTCCCAGTGATATAGACAGGGGTCCCCTTTAAAAGCGTCCCCCCAGATGTGTTTTTTACTTCTATTTGAATGCTTTCAGCCCCTGGAACAATTCCAGAGGAGGCTATTGTTATGTTGTTTGATCCGTCATCCGTGATTGTTACGTTTGCCCCTGAAACAAGCTTCAATGTGTCTACACTCGCGTCAGAACCTGTCAACGTTAGGTCAACATCTGCACCACTCTGGGAGGAGGCTAGGTCGTATGTCGTGTTAATGTCAGTCTGAGCCTGAACCCAACCCTTTGTTACCGCAGAGTCTGCGCCAGCTGAATCAATTAAAGCATTGCTAAGCTCGGGGAATGTTGCCGTTCCGTCGGACATTACAACAAAACCATTTTTTCTAACCCCTACAGAGGGGTTTGTGACGCTGCCAGCATATGCGCCAACGCCGACAACAAACCTAGGGTTTAAATTATTTCTGCTACTTGATAGGTTACTGGCAATACTTAGCGTCACGTCTTCGTTGCCAATACCAACGGTAGTGCAAAATGGCCCCCCAGACAGCAAGCCATAGCCAAGCTGAACGCTTGAAAAACCACTAGGCATTTGGTTATACATGCCTATCTGCCCCGACCAGTACTGAACGGGATAGGGATAAGGAAAACCAGCGGCAGACCAAGAGGCTAAATTTCTGTCGCCTATCAGGTTTTTATATCCAGATATTAAGTTGTAGTAATTTAATCCGTAGTTTTGATTTAGCGATCCATTTATCAAAGTCCCAACGGCATATGTTTCTTCTATATTAGGGCCGCCATTGTTTACGTTTTGCGGGCCGAAAATAGTGCCGCCAAATGTATTGTTTTCATTGGTGCTGCCTATGGTTATAGTGCCTGGGCCAGAGGACCCTATCTGAGGTGACATTGTTATTGAACCTCCGAAAGGCAGGGTGGTGACATCTGCGTCGTAACCACTTGAGAAATCAATTGAGTCTTGGCCAATAGGGCCAAAATTAGCAGGATCCCTGCCCACAAGCCTTCTGCCTATAGGTGGGCTTATATTGCCAAAAGAATTTCTACCTCCTTCGTCTAAAGCCTCAAGCCCTAGCGTCCCCCACGTGTTGTCGCCGCGAAGTCCCGTCAGGCTAGTGGAGTCTCCAGTGGCAGACAATGAAAGGGTAACCTCGCCAATGCCTGTAAGTGAAGAGTCAATAAACTCGCTGCCTAGTATTGTCTGTATCCCCGCAGCTCCTGCAAACTGAATTAAACTTACAAAGTAATCTTGATCCTCCTCTATCGACCCCGTGCCAGAAGAGTAGGTGAGAACTACATTATAAAAATCACTGTCGAGTGGGTCAATCTCGTATGAGTTTAATGCATAAAATGCATAGATGTTAGGGTTGTCGGCCTTTTGAATAATAATGATGCTGTTCACGATGTCGGTCATGAAGTTATTGACCGCGTCGTTACCCATCGTGTACTTGCTAAAGACAAGGTTGGTGATGCTAGATAGGGGGACTGTCGGCCCCACCTCTGTTTGAAAAGAAAAACTACCCGAAGCCCTGTCGTCGCCTGGATCTACTGTGTCATAGAAAAAACGCAGCTGGTTGACCGACTCGACAACCTCCTTGTCGTTGTAATACTTGGCAAGGTTGTCTGGGGTAAAGTTTTTTGTAAGCTTCGCCAACGACTGGGAGTCTGTCCCTATCCACTTGTCTCCGCCATTAACCTCAAGGTCTAGGGGGTAATTTTTTATTTTAGTCATCTACCTGTGTTTGTTAACGTCCCTGCCCTCGGTATTTCTTCTTATAGAGTTTGCTGCCCTTTATCTTACTGCTCTTACTCTTGCTGTGAACCCCTCTCTTATTTTTTTTATTGAGGACCGCCTTGACCGATAATTGATTTTTTGCCATTACTTATTTTGTTTTACAGCGGAACCATAAAAGTACCCGAAAATACTTAGCGTTATACCCTCTATTATTCCGATGGTGTGTATCCAAACCTCCTTGTTCCCCTCTGGGATTGAGAGGTAGACTATAGCGTATATGATAAACGCAAATGCCGCAAGGCCGATGAGGCCTGTTAGGTTAAACATAAAGTCGAATCCGCCAGTCTTTGCCTTTTCAACCTCTCGCTTTCTGGCTGAGTCCCTGTCCTCCACCTCGAGCTGATAGAGCTCCTTTAAGAGCATATCCTTGTCGTACTGAGTCAAACTACTGTCTGAGTCAATTAAGTTCTTTACGATGCCTAAAACACCCTTGTCTGGCAAGACGTCCACAACAAGTCCTGGGACCTTCTCTAGTAGGAACTTTCCTACAGCCGTGTCTTTGAATGGCTTCTTACTCATCCTTCGTGGTATAGTCCCATCGGGCCCTTGTTTTTCTAATGTCGTAATGCGTAAATGTGTTGTACTTGCCAAGGCCGCCCATAAGCAGATGCCCGTCAGCCATAAGCTCGTCTAGCTTCTTGTAAACGTCAGAGGGGTCTACGCCGCTAACAACAATGTCGGCAGCCTTCCCCTGCACGTGCTGGCTGTTCTTTGAAGAACCAGATACGCTGTCGTTATGTTCCTGGCATCGGTATGCGCTGTTTATCTTTACAGGCCTGTCAAAGAAGTCTCTTATAAACTGTAGCTGTCCAGATAGCTTTACAACCTCAAACAACACGCCCTCGGGCATGTCGCACCCACAGCTGCACTCAAACTCTGACAGGTCAAAATTTCTACTTATTCTCATGGTTGTGAATTATTTTCTGTAATGTATACAGGATCGTTACAATTAAAAGAAATATCTTAAGGGTGGCTTCAAGGGTTGTGAACGATATCGCAAACGCCGCAAAATTAAATATACCTATCTTCAAATCTTCTGGAGTCATTTTTTGTACGGAAATAGTTTGTTTAGCTTCTCTCTTCTTTTCGCGCACCCACACTTCTTACCTACAGCAGACTTGATCCCTGTTGCGGCAGTAATTCTATCTATAGTATCCCCAAGGCCCTTGTCCATATTAGCAGATGCGTTAGACGCAAAGATATGGAATAATTTAGACTGTAATCTTAGAAGTCTGTCTCCGTAAGCTTGAACTTAAGCCCCGCCATGAATGAATACCTGACGATGGCGATTTCCAAATCCTTCCTATGCATGAGCTGGTTTGACAAGACTATGCCAACCCTGTCGCTCAGGTTGTATGTGGCGTCAAGGTTAAGCCCTCCCGTGATTACGTTGTACGAGTAGTCCTTGGTGCTCCTAATTAAAATCCCGTAGTTCAGAGATGCGGACAGGGTAAAGTCCTTGACATACTTATTCTGCTGAACGGCGAAGGAGAGCCTCTTAAAGTATGCGCCAGACAGCTCCGCGTACTCGTACTCAAGGATGGTAGAGAAGTACCCACGGCGGTTGTCATAGCCGTCCATGTGTAGCCTAAAGACCATGTCTGTCGTGAACGCGTCGTTCCCCCTCTCGTCACCCAAGACGGCAAGCCTGGCGTCCTGTAGGACGCTAAAGGCCAGCCTCTCTTGTGCGTGTAGGTTAAGCGCTAGGGTCAGCAGCAGGATCCTCAGAAGGCTCTTCACTAGGTAGGTATTGTGCCATAAGCTCCTCACTTGCTCCCTTGTCAAGGATTTCAAGCGGGTCAATGCCAGCGGCGATTAATATTGCAAGCCATTCAGCCTCGTCGAGATACTGATCCATAATTGGCTGGCCAGTGATCATACACTGGGTGGGCTCTACGATGCCGTATGCCGTGATTGTAAACGTGTCGTCCTCTCTACAGATGAAGTACGTTGTCTGTTCTGGGTATTTAATTTCTAGTGCCATAATTTATTTATTTATAATTGATAAAACTCATTAATGTTATCACGAATACCTGTTATATTAACCGACTGATCGCTTGGATAAAATACAAACTCAGCAGAATTTACTGGGCCACCGCTTGATGTTGGATAAACATTTGTTAGTCCAAAGTATTGATTTGTAGCAGTAACAACGGCAGAAGGCATTGATCCAGATGCTGTTTGCGCATCATGGTACAAGTCCACATTTTGACCATTTTGAACACCGTAACTTAAGCTTAATCCTGTTGTGTTCATTGTAAAATTACTTGAAAAGTCATTGCTTGCGCTGCTAAAATTAACTAAATTTTGATCCGCATATAGTAATCTCCCCCCTCCAACTGGCGCTGTTGAGCTTGAATAATTAAATAAATGACCTGCCGCTGTAATTTTACCTATAAAGAATATAGATGAGTTGTCTATAGATAAAGCTTGCTGCGGTGTAAACATAGTGCCAAATCCAGCATTAGTTCTAGCCACAGGGTATCCATCAACAAGTCCTACAAATCCATTTTCAAGCAACATGGTTCCATTATCAGCATCTCGTCCATTACCACTTTGGTCATAAAATGTTCTAAGTGAACGATAGCCTAACGCGTGATGCAGCCTTCTTTGCATTTCTGTTGCGGTAAAATCTCTAAAATCAGTACTTGAGTTAGAGGTGGATAACTGAGCAACCACAGGAGTCGAAGAGCTGAGCTGCCTAAATGAATATGCAGCAGCGGCCCCAGGATAGTCATCCAGCAAGAATCCAGAGGTTTGAGCTGTTCTTGAACCTCCATCAGTAATCGTCCATCCATATGTATTAATTAAAGATGTTCTAGCTGCTTCGGCAGCCCCTCCAGGCGTATAAGTAGCTTCTCCAAAATTAATAGATTTTCCTGTTAATGGAGCTTGAGCTTCCCAACCAATAAGTATTGCATCATAGTTAGCTTGTGAAGGGCCAACTGTGTTTAAGAAAAGATTATTAAATGTAGTAACACTATTAATATCCCATCCAGATATGTCTTGATCAAACATTATTGCGTATCTAAACATAAGTTCCATATTTGTTAAAGAACTAGTGTTCCACCCTGAAATGTCTACATTAAACTGGTACGCATTATAAAACATCCATCTAAACGATGTTGCGCTAGAAGTGTCCCATCCACTAATATCTTGATTAAAATATGCCGCGTTAATAAAACATTCATTAAATGTGTTAACATTTCCAACATTCCAAGAGGTTATATCTGAATTAAAATAAGCCGTTCCAAATGTTCCAGCCATATTAGTGACATTGCTTACATCCCACGTAGAAACATTTCCGTTAAAATTAGCGCTTCTAAATAAACTAGCCATGCTAGTTACATTACTAACATCCCAGCTACTAAAATCAGGCGACCCAATACTTGTCTGCTGAAAAGATTGGTTCATATTTGTTACTGAAGATAAATTCGGAGAGTCGGTAGCTGTAATTGAAGTGAGATTACTGCTCTGGTAAAACATGTATTCCCAGCTAGACCAAACTTGAGACCCCCACTCTTTAACTTCTGTAAGCTTTAGGCGATCAGGGGCGCCAAAACCCCACAGCCACGGGAATGTTCCTCTAATTTCAATATCATAAATTCCAGGAGAAGAAAATATAACATTATAATTACCCGTAACACCTGTTATACTTTGACCATCAGAAGTTGTGATATCGTAATTATACGTTTGAATGTCAGATCTTGTTCTAATTTCATACTCGCTCAATCCATCACCTAGAGTTGTGTCTATTGTAAATTTAAAAGGAGCAACTATCCCACCGCCGTCGGTTATAGTCCAGCCGTATGTGTTGATTAATGTATTTCTTGCAGCCTCGGCTAATCCGCCTAGGGTGTATTGGGCATTTCCAAATGATATGATTTCAGGAAACACAAATCCTTGATTTGCCCAGCTAATTAACAACTTGTCATAATTAGCCCTAGAAAAGCTCATAGGTCTTGCTACTAAATCTGCATTTGTTATGAATTCATTAAAATTGCCTGTCACGTTAGGAAGTCCAGTTATAGTCCAAGCGCTTAAATCTTGGTCAAATGCATTTTGCCCATAAAACATAGCTCTGAAGAAATTGGACCAGTAGTTGGATGGGTTCAAATTCCAAAGCCCTAATGGCTGATTAAATTGCCCTAAGTTTGTTGTTGCGTTAAACAAAAAAGATTGAAAAGCATTGCCCGTAGCGCTTCGTACATCCCAATTTTGTATTGGCTGATTAAATGTATAATTGTTGTAAAGCATTTGCTGGAATGTAGTAACTTTTTTTGTATTCCACTGGCTTATGTCAGTTGGTGTTAAATTCCAGTTAGAGCTATTAGATGAAAACATAAATCGCATGTCAGTCACATTGCTTGTGTCCCAGCTTGATAAGTTAACATTATTAAGACCGCCTCCACTGCGAAAACAATCATACATAGTTGTTACATTGCCAGTATACCAATCTGCAAGATTGTTTACAGCAGGAAAATTAACAACACCCTTAAATGTCTGATACATGCTGGTACACAAATTTAAATTTGGAACATCACTACCAAGAGAGGTTAGAGTAAGATTAGGGTGTTCAAATGATTCGGCCAGGGTTCTCCATAGTTGACTACCCCAAGTAATAACTTGATACCTAGCGGCTGCAGTATCACTACATCTAAAGCCTGGGAAAAGACCTGAGACGGTAAATGTTCTAGTTACATTATCACCAAAAGTCATCACCAAATCACCTGTTTGATTTGTAAATGACTCACCAGTAGAGACGCTAACATTATAATCATAAGTAAATCCAGCTTGCGTTATTATAGCTACAGTACCAGCTGCAGCAAAAGGTATGGTATCAAATACAAAAGGAACCTCAGCTACCCCCCCACCATCTGTAATGGTCCATCCATAAGTGTTAATTAAAGACGTGCGTGCTGCCTCAACTTCTCCGCCTAAGGTATATTGAGTGCTGTTAACATTTAAATTTAGAGCGGTGGTTGGCACTTGTGCGGCCCACGCGACAAGCATAGCGTCATAGGAAGCTGTAGTGATAACATTGGCACCAAGCATAGAAGTTATACTAACAGCTTGAGATATATTCCAGTTGTGAAACTTCCAAAGGCCTACAACACCAGAAGTATTTGATGCTTGATTAAGCAAGCCCTGAAGATTAACAGCCCCTTGTATATCCCATCTTGACAAATCAAATGTCATTCCGCCAAATTCAAACATACCCCTAGCATCAGTAACATTGCTCATGTCCCAATTAGACAGGTCTTGCACGTTACTTCCAAAACCTCTGAACATTTGGTATGTATTTGCCAAACTACTTGTTGTCCATCCAGAAATATTGACAGCTGAGTTAGTTTTGGTGTTTCTATCCTGGAACATACCCTGCATAGTAGTCACGCTACTAACATCCCAAGAACTGATGTCTTTATTAAACACACAGTTATAGAACATATATGCCATGTCAAGCACATTGCTCACGTTCCAATTGCCTATGCTCGCATTGTCGAAGCCAGAGCTGCTAAACATACTCTGCATACTTTGGGCGCTCCCAGTATCCCAATTACTCAGGTCTTGATTAAATGAAGTGCCTACAAAAGTCGCCCTAAAATTAGAGACGTTGCTCACGTCCCAATTAGATATAGAGTTATTATTAAAAGGGCTGTAAGCAAAAGCATTATCCAAACTAGTCACCCCGCTAACATCCCAGTTTGATAAATCTCCGTTAAACGATGTTCGGCTAAATAGTGTAAATAGACTTCCAGTGAGGCTGCTTGTGTTCCATGTGCTTACATCTCCGTTAAATGCAAGTGCGGTAGTAAACATGTAAGTCATGGTTATTACATTGCTCACGTCCCAGGCGCTTAGGTCCTGGTTAAATGCCCTGGCATTGCTAAACATGTAGTTCAATCTAGTGGCGCTTGACATGTCCCAGTTATTCAGTGACGGATTATTAAAAACCGTGCAGCCATTAAGGAAGCCGTCAAAATCACCAACAGAACTCACATCCCACTTACTAAAATCAGCGTTTAAAGAGGTGCAATTCAAAAACATATTTCGAAGGCCAAACGAATCAATATTACCTAAATACGGGGCATCTGAAGCTGAAAAAGTGGTAAGGTTAACGCAGCTCCTAAATCCTTCGCGACAACGTTTCCATTGCAATTCTTGCCAATCGCCCCAGTTTTTTATATCAACAATTTTTACCCCAGAGGTGCTAGTGTTTTTTACGCCTGCAAATTTTCCTGATATTTTTAATGTATATACACCAGGGGATGGGAACGTAATTAATATATTGCCAGTAAGATTATTAAACTCCTGCCCGTCAGACGTTTTTAACGTATAATCGAAGCCTTGGAACACGTCACCTGCCTGTGTTGTTAGAAGGTATTGATTGTCAGGATAGGCATCCCCCGCCATAGTTGTGTCAACAACCATAACAAAAGCTTTTTCAACTGAAGAACCCGAAGCCCCAATGTGATTTGATATTGCAATTATATTCATAAGATCTTTTGTTTAAGGCAATATACTGTTTCCTGCGTTCTCTGTGTCGTAGACATCTAATACTTCAAATGCTGTAAGCACTCTGTTTTTCCAAACGTGAAGTTCATCCATTTTCCCCTCATACTCATAGCTACTAAAATTAGCTATTGTTCCAACACGAGTTTGCATTTGTAAAGTTGGGTTTATTCCTGTAAATGTGCCCACTTGACTCGATGTACCCGCGGCATCAACGCCATTAACATAAAACTTTAATCCAGATGGAGTTTTTGAACCGTCGTAAGTCATACAAAAATGAACAGGGACAACCGCACTTCCTATAAAATATGTATACTCCAAACGGTTGTTTGTGTTAGTATAACATCTAGAAATTACATTAGTCCCATTTCGGGCAATGTCCACAGACCTAGTATTTACATCATTACCAACCCAAAAATAACAGTCATTACTATTGCTGCCATCTAAATCGTCAATCCAAAAGGAAATACTAAATGGTATATCACTTCCTGCCCCATTATGAAAAGTAAAATCGTCAGATGTATTTGGCAGTGCAACATAATCATTAACACCACCACTAAAATCAGCTCCATTATTTACTTTAAAAGGAGAATGAGTTATAGTGCCTGGGGTTGTCCCATTATTAACACCAGTATAATCCGTAAAGTCAGCATCAAAGTTATAACTAGCTACAAGATTATTTATGTATGTACTATATATTGAGTAATGAATATTTATGTTTGCCTCGATGCCTGTTCTGTTTGCGGATTGGTCTAAAGGATATATAATAAACTCGCTCACATAACCATCTAAATAATATCTATTATTTGAGGAATCTTGAGAAGCTCCTAAACGCTGTGTGCCAGATGTAGCTACAGTGTTTGTGGCTGTGGTAAATATTTGATTAGAGTTTAAAAATACTGAGTACTCGCTTGACTTACTCAAAACATTATATAAGTTTAACTGAGCTAATGTAACAGCTGGTGTGGCAATCGGAACCTGACTGGTTGTAAAAAAAGTTTCATAAATGCTAGCATCAGACCAACTATAATGATTTGAGTATGGAGATGTTGAATATCCCCAAAGTCCACTTTCGTTATAAACAAGAGGGCCTACCCTTGTAGGAGGATAATTTTTAGTTTCTACCGCTACAAATCCATCTGCCTCTGTCAAAGATAAAGCTGTAGTTTGTTCAAGAAAATTACTAGCAAGGCCGTCAAATTCAACAGCAGGCTTTAAATTTCTTTCTACAAGAACACCCGAAGAAACTATTTTAGGTTGATTAGCCTGTGTTGCTTGAACCAAATTATTACTAGCCCCACTCTGGTCATACCAGGTTGTAACATACCCATTGTCAGAAGCTGTGTTACCAACAAAGGCAAGCAATGTTCCGTTTGTAATCTCTGTAGATATAAAGTCTTGTGTTGCGTTGTCAGAGCTACGTCTAACATTCACAACAGGATTGCCTACAGAAGCGGAAGATAGGTCTCTTAAGCTATATGCGGCAGAAGCCCCCGAGTATATGTCTAGTAGTTTTGTAGAAGCTATCCCACCCCCGTCTGTAATTGTCCAGCCGTATGTGTTGATAAGGCTTGTGCGTGCTGCTTCAGCTGCTGAGCCTAAGGTGTATGTGGATGCACCAAAATGAATTGATCCAGAGTAAACAGGGGCTTGAGATTCCCAAGCAACCAATAATGCATCATAGTTTGCCGTGCTTAATGTTACATTTAAAGCAAAGCTATTAAATACTGTAACCGAAGATATATTCCAAGAAGATAAATCTTGATCAAAAGAAACAGCGTTAACTAGTAAGTTAGATAATCTAGTTACAGAACTTGTTATGTTCCAGTTTCCGATAGGTTGATTAAAAGATCGGCAGCCATAAAAAGTGTCGTTAAAATTACTAGTACAACCTGTTACATTCCATCCGCTTATATCTTCATTAAAAGAAGTATTGGATCTAAATGTAGCGTTAAAATTATTTACACTACTAGTATCCCAATTAGCAATTCCAAAAGAAGAAGCTGTTGTTAATTCGAATGCATTACTTAAAGAAGTAACGTTGCTAGTATTCCATGTACTAAGATCTTGATTGAACGAAGTGGCTCCATAAAACATACTAGTCATATTACCAACCACGCTAGTGTTCCACAAGTTAAGGGCCTGGTTAAATGACGAAGCGCCTCTAAACGTCCCAATCATATTAATCACATTGCTGGTGTCCCAATCTCCCAAAGGCTGATTAAACGAACTAGCTCCATAAAACACGTTTTGCATTTGTGTTACATTGCTTGTATTCCATAAGTTTAATGGCTGGTTAAAGCTAATACAATTGAAAAACACTTGGGACATGTTTTGTAGGCTTGACGTGTTCCAAGAATTAAAAGGTTGATCTAATGAATAGCAATTTCTGAACATGTTGTTCATCTGCAATACATTACTAACGTCCCATCCAGAAATATCTTGATTAAATGCCATGCCGAGGTTAACACCGTCAAACATGCCCGCCATAGATGTTGCGCCACTAGTATTCCAAGAGCCAATACCTGGGTGATTAAAGCTAGATGCTCTTTCAAACATATAACCCAAATCTGCCACGCCGCTAACATCCCAATTTGATACATCTCCGTTAAACGAACTTGCAACATTAAACATTCTAGTCATTGTAGTAACGCCACTCACGTCCCAAGCGTTTAAATCCTGGTTAAAAGAAGTAGCCTGAGAAAACATGCTGCCCATCAACACTGGGCCTGATGTTTTAATGGTCCAGCTTCCGATAGGCTGATTAAAAGGGGTACCAGTGAAACACCCCTGAAAATTAGTAACATTGCTGACATCCCAATTGCCAATACCTGGTTGCCCGCCGTTGTTAAATGGCGTATAGTTAAACATCTCCCGCAATGTGTTTGCGCTAGACATGTCCCAGGAGCTTATATCTTCATTGAAGCTAGTGTTGGAAAAAGCGTTCTGAAAACTTGTAATATTGCTTACATCCCAGTGGCTAATACCACCAGCAAAATTTTGAGCATTCTTAAACAAACGTGTCATGTTTAAATTTACTGGCTGGTCGGGGGCGGTTATTGTTGTAAGGCTATTGGCTCCAGAAAATTTATCATCCAAGGGCGTGTTAAGAACACCCCAATTTTTTATGTCTACAAGCTTTAGGTCGTTAGCAAAAGTCCTTGTCGAAACATCGCCTCGTATTTTTATGTCATATGTTCCAGGGGCTGGAAAATTAATTGTAGTGGCAGCCGTAGCCCCCGTTATAGTTTGCCCGTCTGAGGTTTTGATGTCATAGCCAGCGCCCGTAAAGTTTAGGGTGTAATTATCTAACCCATCGCCAAGCGTGGTGTCGACAGCGATAATAAAATCCTTTACAACTGAAGAACCCGCAGCCCCAATGTGATTTGATATTGCAATTATATTCATAATTACTTTTAAATGTTTTGACTCATCCCTACCAGAGGGCTAGAATGTCAGCCGCCGTCGTCGCCGTTGCAAACACACGAATAACCTGGACAGGGATAAAGGTCCCGTCAGCCACGTTAGTCAGTGTCACATCATCGCCGCCAGCCGTGCGGACCACTAGGGTGCCTCCAGTACCAACGTAAAGCACACACCCCCTGTTTTGGTGAGATGGGTCTGGGCTTGGGATGTCCACGGTGTCACTAGGTGTCACCGCATTGGCTCTGTTCGCTTGTAATTTAGTATATGCCATGTTTTTTT
>Ga0209137_1002022_pt1 | contig 18447 bp, 11 predicted proteins | sample SaaInl5LU_22_DNA_FD_184642 | JGI IMG/M metagenome (GOLD analysis project Ga0209137, IMG submission 184642) | Marine microbial communities from expanding oxygen minimum zones in the Saanich Inlet - ESP_105LU_22_DNA (SPAdes) (version 2) | ecosystem: Environmental > Aquatic > Marine > Intertidal... | reverse complement strand
GATTAAATCTACTTTCTACTTTTCATTTGGGATATTAATTCTGTATCTATTATTTGCTTTTAACGACGCAGGCGTAAAATTGATTGTATCAGAGATTACTGGATATGAAATCCCTAATTTGTACAGCAACACGATACTCATAGTTTTAGGCAGCTTTATAGGGCTTGTACTTATTAATGAGTTTATAAAAAATCGCCTTGCTAAAGAAGTGATTTTAAAAGAACTATTCACTTTAGTTGTTTTGGCAATAATTTTTTCATCTTCCTCATTAATATGGGGCTTTTCTATTTATTTTATTCTTTGGCATAGCATTCCCTCATTAATAGAACAAATTACATTTATATACGGAGATGTAAAAACCGATTCCACTCTAAAGTATTGCAAATCAGCACTTCCCTATTGGGTAATTTCATTGATAGGAATGGGGGTTTTGTATTTGATTTTCAGTAATGAAAAACAATTCTACGCCTTGTTTTTTGCGTTCATTGCAGCTGTGACGTTCCCTCATGCTGTTGTAATGCTGAGAATGTTCTCCAAAAAAAAAGCACAACCATAAACTGATTGTGCTTTATATTAACAAATAGAGTTAACTTTATTTAACTTCTTCGAAGTCAACATCTTCAACATTGTCTTCTTGAGATGCCTCGGCATCTTGAGCAGCATCAGATGGTGCAGCTTGAGCATCTTGTTGTGCCTTGTACATCTCTTCACTAGCAACTTTCCATGCTTCGTTGATTTTCTCTAAAGCTGGGTCGATAACCGCGATGTCTTTAGATTCGTAGGCGGCTTTCAATTCTTCCAATGCAGCTTCAATTGGTTGCTTCTTATCATCCGATAATTTATCACCAAATTCTTTTAACTGATTTTCGGTTTGAAAAATCATACCATCTGCAGCATTTAGCTTATCTGCTGTTTCTTTAGCTTTCGCATCTGAATCTGCATTTGCTTCTGCATCTTGTTTCATTTTTTCGATTTCTTCCTCCGTTAAACCAGAAGATGCTTCAATACGAATATCTTGTGATTTGTTGGTCGCTTTATCGGTTGCAGACACTTTAATGATTCCATTGGCGTCAATATCAAAGGTCACTTCAATTTGTGGTGTTCCTCGTTGTGCTGGTGGAAGTCCATCTAAATGAAAACGTCCAATCGTTTTATTATCTGCGGCCATTGCACGCTCCCCTTGAAGCACGTGAATTTCAACTGACGGCTGATTATCTGCTGCCGTGGAGAATACTTGAGATTTTTTTGTTGGAATAGTTGTGTTAGACTCAATTAATTTGGTCATCACATTCCCCATCGTTTCAATTCCTAATGATAACGGAGTGACATCCAAAAGCAATACATCCTTAACATCTCCTGTTAGTACACCTCCTTGGATCGCAGCTCCTACAGCTACAACCTCATCAGGATTTACTCCTTTGTTAGGTTTCTTTCCAAAGAATTTTTCGACTGCTTCTTGTACTGCAGGGATTCGAGTTGAGCCTCCTACTAAAATAATTTCATCGATATCACTTGTTGACAATCCTGCCGCTTTTAAAGCAGTTTGACAAGGAGCAATAGTTCTTTTTACTAAGTCGTCAATCAGTTGTTCAAACTTTGCTTTGGACAAAGAACGCACCAAGTGTTTTGGACCGCTTGCAGTGGCTGTTACATAAGGTAAATTGATTTCTGTTTGTGCAGAAGATGACAATTCAATCTTAGCTTTTTCAGCAGCTTCTTTTAGACGTTGAAGCGCCATAGGATCTTCACGTAAATCTAAATTTTCATCTGCTTTAAATTCACCAGCTAACCAGTTGATGATTTTCTCATCAACATCATCTCCACCCAAGTGCGTGTCACCATCGGTTGCTAATACCTCAAAAACGCCGTCTCCTAATTCCAATACAGAAACATCATGAGTTCCTCCACCAAAATCAAAAACAACAATCGTTTGGTCTTTTCCTTTTTTATCCATTCCGTATGCCAATGCAGCCGCTGTAGGCTCATTGATAATACGTCTCACTTTTAGACCTGCAATCTCACCTGCTTCTTTTGTGGCTTGACGTTGTGCATCGTTAAAATAAGCTGGAACTGTTATGACCGCTTCTGAAACTTCTTGATCCAAAAACTCTTCAGCTGTTTTTTTCATTTTTTGAAGTACCATTGCCGATAATTCTTGTGGCGTGTATAAACGACCATCAATGTCCACACGTGGAGTATCGTTGTCACCCTTTACCACTTTGTAAGGGACACGACCTACTTCTTGTTTAGATTCTGAGAATTTGTTACCCATAAAACGTTTAATTGAATAAACCGTTTTGGTAGGATTTGTGACCGCTTGACGTTTTGCAGGGTCTCCTACTTTGATTTCACCTCCATCTACAAAGGCGATAACAGATGGAGTTGTACGTTGTCCTTCAGCGTTTGTAATAACAACGGGCTCATTTCCTTCCATAACAGAAACACAAGAATTTGTAGTTCCTAAATCGATTCCAATAATCTTACTCATAATTTATATAGTTTAATTTTTTTATTTAAATATTTCGCTTTCCATAAGTCAATCATTGTGCCAATACAATTTTACTGACACGATGTCATAAAAAAAATAAACCTTTGTTTATTAAAAAACAAACCATAGATTAGTACCTTTAATTGGATTAAAATAAATATTATGAAAAAATTAGTGTCATTACTATCAATAGTGTTATTTATGTCTTGCGTTGTTGAAGAAGGCATAGATGGTAGAGATGGAGGTTTAATTGTATCCAGTGCTTTTGAAATTGTAGTAGATTTTAATGCTCAAAATAACTATGAAATTATTGAACCTTATGGATTTAACGTTTACGACTACGATGTCACCTTAGTCTATATTCTGTGGGAAACCGATAACGGTCAAGATGTCTGGAGATTATTACCACAAAATACTGTTTTTATTGGGGGCGCGACGCTCAACTACAACTTTGATTTTACACAAACAGATGTTAAATTGTTTTTGGAAGGCACGGCAGATTTTGACAATCTAAATACTGTTTGGACACAGGATGTTGTTTTTAGAATTGTTGTTGTCCCTGCAGATAACGTAAGTAGCCTTTATAATCCTGAAATAACAGATTTCAATCTTTCTAATTTACAACAGAGACATTAACGCTAGAAGCCTATAAATTAATTCTAAAGCATATAAAAAACACTACGTTTTTAATATGCTTTTTTCATTCAAGTTCGAGTTATTATATAAAAAATTGAATTTATACACTTATTTAGTACATTTACAACCTATCATAAATTATAACCAATTATGTCTGCATCAAAAAAAGAATATAAGAGAGTGACTGTAAAATCTCTAGTAGAGATGAAATCTTTAGGAGAAAAAATATCTATGCTTACAGCTTACGATTATACCATGGCCAAAATTGTAGATGGCGCTGGTGTTGATGTGATTTTGGTGGGTGATTCAGCCAGTAACGTGATGGCTGGTCATGAAACGACACTACCTATCACCTTGGATCAAATGATTTACCACGCGTCTTCTGTAGTGCGTGCGATTGACCGTGCGCTTGTAGTAGTGGATTTACCTTTCGGAACTTATCAAAGTGACCCAAAAGAAGCCTTGCGTTCTTCTATTCGTATTATGAAAGAAAGTGGCGGACACGCGGTAAAGCTCGAAGGCGGTAAAGAAATCAAAGATTCAATCAAAAAGATATTAAATGCCGGAATTCCTGTAATGGGACACTTAGGGCTCACCCCACAGTCGATCTATAAATTTGGAACCTACACTGTAAGAGCCAAAGAAGAAGAAGAAGCTTTGCGATTAATTGAAGATGCAAAACTTCTAGAGCGTTTGGGATGTTTCGCATTGGTTCTTGAAAAAATTCCTGCTGCATTAGCACAGCAAGTCGCAGAAAGTATTAGCATTCCTGTCATTGGAATTGGTGCTGGAGGTGGCGTTGATGGACAGGTATTGGTATTGCATGACATGCTTGGAATGACACAAGAATTTCATCCACGATTTTTACGTCGTTATTTGAGTTTACATGAAGAAATGACCACTGCAATCAATCAATACATTGACGATGTAAAGTCTTCTGACTTTCCGAATGATAACGAACAGTATTAAATTAATGGATAAGATTGTTTCAAATATTAATAATCTTCAAATTCTTCATGAGGACAATCATTTAATTATCATCAATAAACGTTCTGGAGACCTCGTTCAGGGCGATAAAACTGGAGATATGCCTCTTAGTGATGTTGTAAAGGGCTATATAAAAAAAAAGTACGACAAGCCAGGAGCTGTGTATCTAGGAGTCACGCATCGTCTGGACCGACCCACTACCGGAATTGTTGTGTTTGCTAAAACCTCTAAAGCGCTCACTAGAATGAATGCGTTATTTTTAAACAAAAAAATTACTAAAACCTATTGGGCTGTTGTAAAAAATAAACCTTCAAAATTAAAAGATACGCTCGTTCATTGGCTTAAGAAAAATCCAAAAAACAACAAGTCAAAAGCTTATATCAAAGAAGTTGATCAAAGTAAAAAGGCAGTCCTACATTATGAATTAATTCATAGCTTAGACCGTTACCATCTTCTAGAAGTCAAGCTTGAAACAGGGAGGCATCATCAAATTAGGAGTCAACTATCTACCATAGGAAGCCCCATCAAAGGCGATTTAAAGTATGGATTTGACCGAAGTAACCCCGATGGAAGTATTCACCTACACGCACGAAATATCTCATTTATACACCCTGTAAATGACCAATTAATAAATGTTACCTCTCCCCCTCCAAATGAGGTGATATGGAAGGAATGTATCAATCACATCGACGTATAAACTATGGATGCAAAAATAATTATAGAGACTCAAAAACAGTATTTCCAAACCGGCGCCACTCGAGATGTCGGAGCGCTTAAAACATTGCTCAGCAAGCTTCGTTTAGAGATTCTCAGCAAAGAAGAAGCTATTTACGAGGCACTTTATAAGGATTTCAAAAAATCGAAGTTTGAATCTTTTTTTAGTGAAGTCGGGATCATCATTTCTGAAATTGATGCCACTTTAAAACATATTGATTCTTGGTCAAAACCCAAAAGAATTAGAGCTGCGGGACTTAATTTTCCTTCAAAAGATTATATCTTCAGTGAGCCTTACGGAACTGTAATGGTTATTGCGCCTTGGAATTACCCCTTTCAATTAGCGGTTGCTCCTGTCATTGCGGCCATTGCAGCAGGCAATACGGTGGTTTTAAAACCTAGCGAGCATACAACGCATACCTCCCAGGTCTTAGAAGATATTCTTAGTACTGTGTTCACACCTGAACATCTCAAAGTTATTCAAGGAGGCATTCCAGAAACGACCTTACTTCTAAAAGAACGCTGGGACTATATTTTCTTTACAGGAAGTGTGCCCGTTGGGAAAATTGTCGCCAAAGCTGCAGCGCCTTTTTTAACTCCTTTAACGCTGGAATTAGGTGGTAAAAACCCTTGTATTATAGATGGCAGCATGTCAACACAACTGACCGCAAAACGATTGGTTTGGGGTAAATTTGTCAATGCAGGGCAAACTTGTATTGCACCCGATTATCTATTGGTACATACCTCCGTAAAAGCACAATTGATTTCTGATTTAAAAACTGAAATCACGAAGGCTTACGGAGAAGATCCACAAAAATCTGCGGATTACCCCCGCATTGTTAATTCGGCCAACTTATCAAGACTCACAAAAATGCTTTCGGACTCTAAAGTTGTGTTTGGAGGTGCTTTCGATACAACTGATTGCTACCTTGCTCCTACAATCATTGATGAACCTTCTATGGATTCTGAAGTTATGAAAGATGAAATTTTCGGACCCATATTGCCCATTTTAAGCTATGAAACTGAAAGTGACATCCAATCTGTCTTGAGTCAGTACGACAAACCTCTTGGGTTTTATGTGTTTTCAAACAACAAATCTTTTTACAAAAAGATGATTGAAACTTATAGTTTTGGAGGTGGTACCATCAACGATACAATGATTCATTTTGGAAACTCTAAATTGCCCTTTGGAGGGGTTGGAGAAAGTGGAATTGGAGCCTACCATGGGCGGCTTGGATTTGATACTTTTTCACACAAAAAAGGCATCGTAATTAAAGGAAATTGGTTGGACATTCCACTGCGATATGCACCCTATACTAACAAGCTTAAAAAGCTTAAAAGACTTTTTAAATTTTTAGGATAAAGGCTTCAAAACAGCTTATTTACCATCATAGTTTTTTCTTATAGTAAGTATTTAATTGTATGTTTTTCAAGTTATTATGAATATTATATAAACCAATAGTTTAATAGCTTTGAATCACCCAAGCCATCCCTCTCAATTAAGCTCTGATATTGAATGACTTCACTTATATGAGCGCTTTCTATTGATAATTCTCCTTCTAAATCGGCAATAGTTCTGGCTACTTTTAAAATGCGATCGTAGGCACGAGCGGATAAATTTAAACGCTCCATCGCCGTTTTTAAAAGCTGTATAGACGTATCGTCTAGCTTACAGTATTTACGGATTTGTTTGGTGTTCATTTGCGCATTATAATGTACGTTTTCAGAATCTAAAAAACTTGTGGTTTGCAATGCACGGGCTTTGGTAACTCGTTTTCTAATTTCCACAGATGATTCCCCTTTGCGCTCATCAGATAGTTTTTCAAAAGGTACAGGGGTCACTTCAATATGAATGTCTATTCGGTCCAATAAAGGTCCTGAAATTTTCCCCAAATAACGCTGCATTTCTGAGGCTGAAGACATCATTGGTGCATTTGGGTCATTGAAATACCCGCTTGGACTGGGATTCATACTGGCTACCAACATAAAACTACTGGGATAGGTTACTGTAAACTTGGCACGTGAAATCGTCACTTCTCTGTCTTCTAAGGGTTGTCGCATGACTTCTAGAACTTCGCGTTTAAATTCGGGCAATTCATCTAAAAACAATACCCCATTATGAGAAAGAGAAATTTCTCCGGGTTGTGGATAACTCCTGCCGCCTACAAGGGCGACATTTGAAATGGTGTGATGGGGCGATCGAAATGGACGTTGAGCTATCAATCCTTTTTGCGCTCCAATACGCCCAACTACAGAGTGAATTTTAGTAGTTTCCAACGCTTCTTGCAAAGTCATTGGAGGTAATATGGAAGGTAAGCGTTTTGCCAACATTGTTTTTCCTGCGCCTGGTGGTCCAATCAATATGATGTTATGACCTCCAGCTGCGGCAATTTCCATACAGCGTTAGATACTCTCCTGCCCTTTTACATCAGAGAAATCAAATTCGGGATGTTCTAGGTTTTTTTGAAACTCTGCACGGGTATCTACAATGGTTTGTTCTAGTGCTTTATGCTTATCAAAATAATCAATCACTTCAGAGATGTATTCGACACCATACACCTTCAGACCGCTCACAATGGCAGCTTCCTTGGCGTTTTCTTTTGGCAGGATAAATCCTTCAAAACCTTCTTCTAAAGCTTTAATAGCAATAGGTAGCGCTCCCTTAATAGGCTGCACCATTCCATCTAAAGACAGTTCTCCCATAATAACATACCGATCAATGTTGACTTCTTTAATTTGATTAGAAGCAGTTAAAATCCCCATAGCCAAAGGCAAGTCATAGGCTGATCCTTCTTTACGCATATCGGCAGGCGACATATTGATGATCAGTTTTTTGCCGGGAATTTTATAGCCGTTGTTTTGAAGGGCCGCAGCTATTCGGAAATTACTTTCTTTAATGGCATTATCTGGCAATCCAACAAGATGGTATCCAATACCCTTATCTATATTTACTTCTATTGTGATGGTGTGAGCTTCCACGCCAAAGACGGCGCTTCCATAGACTTTTTTAAGCATTTTAGTAAATTTGAGGACTTAAATCTACTGAATATTATGGAGTTATTTAACTTTAAGAATGGATTTGTTTTGACAATAACCACAAAAAAAGGTTTTAAGTTATGTTGAAATAGAAACTCCAACACACAAAAAACCTTTCATTTTGAAAACAAATTCGAAGTTAAAACTTCAATTTCTCATGTTTATCCCACAATCCCCAATAAGCACCTACTTTTCCCTCGGGTCCTACTTTCCATGACTCGTCAAAAGATGAGAAATAGAAACTAGGGATATCATTTTCTTTGGTCCATCGCATGGTGTCGATAAAATATTTCATTGCAGCTTTTTCACTCGCAATGGCTCCCCTTAATCCACCACCTTGACTTGGCCAGCCAGTTTCTGTAATAATAATTGGCTTTCCTTGGGCGGAATCTACGACTTGACCATACATAGCTTGCATGTGCCCTAATGAATAATCAATTGGGCAACCTTCCCAGTAAGGATATAGATTAGCTAAAATAATATCGGAGTGCTCAACAATTATTGGATGACGTGAAAACTCATAATATGCATCTACATATCCAATAGGAATGTTTAATCCCACTAAGGCCTTTTTAACCCGTTTCATATAACCGATTAGCTCCTCTAAGGATAAGTCGTTACGGTATAACACCTCGTTACCTACTGCAGCAACATCTACATGCCCTGCTTTTGCTAAAGCAATTAAACCTTCTATTTCTTTTTCGTTTTCTTCTTTATCATCCCCAAGCCAAGCACCAACTAATGTTTTTAAACCATGTTTTTTAGCTGCAATTGGAACAAACTCATTTCCTTCTGTACACGAGAACGAACGGATAGCACCTACATATGGTTTTAAAATTTTAACACGACGTTCTACCTGAGCCATACTAATATCTACACCTGGTTTTTGACCATCTTCGTACATACTAAAACAAATACCGTGCATACCATCTTGAATGGTTTTGCGCCATAAGTTTTTTAAATCCTCTAACGAATCTTTAGAGGCGTCTATACCATTTGTGGTAATTTGACTGTAGTCATTTTTGGGCTTGTAATAGGATTCTTCTCTATATGACATCTCAAGTATATTATTTTCAGTTAATTATATTTTAATTTTTCGTTTTTATCCCAAATTCCCCAACGCGCTCCTACATCTCCTTCGTGATGCACTTTCCAAGACTCATCAAATGATGAAAAATAGAAAAATGGTATTTTATTTTTATTGGCCCAATTGGACGTTTCTATAAAATACCTCATTGCATTTATTTCGGTTGGGATTGCTGACTCTAAACTATCGCCTTGATTTGGCCAGCCTGTTTCTGTAATAATGACTGGTTTTCCATTGGCAACTAGCTGTGTAACAGCATACATTTGTTTTAAATAAGTTGTTGATTGATCAATATTACAACCTTCCCAAAACGGGTAGCAATTTACTAAAATAACGTCACATGCGTCTATAAGTTCTGATCTTTTTACAAACTGATAATAGGCATCAACATAGCCTACAGGAATGCCTGGTAATGCTTCTTTTACTCTGTTGATATAAGCAATCAATTCTTCTTCAGTAAGTTCTTCACGCATTAAGGCTTCATTTCCTACGACTGCGATATCAACAAAACCAGATTTACCTAGCTTTATGAGTGCATTTATTTCTGTTTCGTTTTGAGTTTTATCATCTCCAATCCAAGCACCAACCATGGTCTTAAGCTCTTTTTGTTGAGCCACTTTTGGAATGAGTTCATTTCCATCAGTACAAGAGAAAGAACGCACCCATTGAGTATAAGGCGCTATGACTTCCATACGTTTAGTAATTTGAGATTCAGATAATTGATCTCCAATGTTTTGACCCTCTAAATACGGACTAAAACACAAACCGTGCAAACCATTATTTAATGTTTTGGAAAATAAGGCTTTAATGTCTGCATCGGTTTTTGATGAAAAATCAGTATCCGATGAATTATCTATTTGTAAGTCGGAGCTTAGTAACGAGGCAAGTTTATCTGTTTGATAAAACGATGTTGGTTTCTGTTCAGACTTGATTCGTTTGTCCAATTCCGCACGTACTTCTCCAGCACTTTCTTCAGTGACGCTATATCCTCGCATTACAAACATAGCAATTACGGTTCCTAAGATAGGAATTCCAGAAAACGATAATCGTAATCCATCAACGGCTCCTTCGGGTTGGACAGAAACTCCTGAATCGAAACCAACCGAACTCATAATTACGCCACTTAGTCCACCTGCAATTGCAAAACCAAATTTGACCATCAACCAATAGATAGCTCCAAAAGTACCTTCTCTTCTCAGCCCTGTATTGAGTTCATCTAAATCAATCACATCGGCTGTCATAGACATCATTAATAAAAATAAACTTCCAATACCAAAGGAGAAAAAAGGAAGTGCAAAAATAAACATATAGGGTTTTCCTGGGATAAAGAGAAACCAAAGCATCAAATACCCTAAAACAGATATTCCTTGTGAAATCAAAAAGGCCTTCTTTTTTCCCATCAATTTAGACATTTTAGCCACGATAGGAATCACTAAAAAGGTGGTACCGAGAGCTCCTAAGCAGCCAAAAAGTGTCGGCCAAATTCCAGCTGCTCCAGCATCACCTTCAAAGAGGTGATAAACAATAATAAAGAATGAAAATGAGGCAATCGTCATAAATGCGTTGTACACTAAAAAAGTAGCGATACATAGTTTTCTAAATGGTTTGATTTTAAAAGCACTTACAAAACCTGATCCTATTTCTTTCAAACTATTTCCTATATTTTTTAAATTTAGAGGAGAATAGTCTTCGTCTAAAGTTGATTTACTTTTAATAAATATTCCTGGAATCATCGCACAAATAGCGGAAATAACTCCAACCCAAATGGCAAGTGTTCGCGTCGCAACTTCTGCAGATTCAAACCACTCAGGGTCATACATAATCACCCAAAACCAAGGCGCAATTACCCAGGCCCATTGCCCTATAAATTGAGCAGTTGCCATGATGCTAGTACGTTCGTGAAAATCATTGCTCATCTCATACCCCATTGCAACATAAGGAACGCTAAAGATGGTAATTCCCAAATAAAATAGAAATGACCAAATCATAAAATAAACGAAGTTATAATCAATTCCAGCATCTTTATAAAGTTGCCACATAGCAATAAATGAGATACACAAAATAATAGCACCAATTATCACATATGGTCGTCGTCGTCCCCATCGTGATTTTGTGTTATCTGAGATATATCCCATAATAGGGTCTGTAAAGCTATCGAAGAGTCTTGGGAAAAAATAAATAACACCCCACATCCAACCCGGAAAACCTAAATCTTGAACCAAAACAACCATAAATATACCTAAAGCAGCTGGAAACATTTGATTAGCAAGCATACCTATACCAAAGGCTACTTTTTGGCCGAATGGTACTTTTTCTAAATTTATAGACATAGAGAATTGGTTTTTAGTTTGTGTGTGTTAGTTTGTGTATTATTTTGGTACTACTATAGTTTGAATTGCTTGGGGTTGTATGGTTATTAATTTTGAAGTTTTTCCTAAAGAAAGTTCAAAGGATTTTAGTTCTTTTCCTTCGTTAAAAACGACTATAGCAATAGACCCATCTGGGTTTTGTGCAGCTGTAACTTGTAAGTCTGCATCCGTTTTATCTAAACCAATCACTTTTGCTCCTGGTCGAATAAATTTACTAAAATGTGCCATCGTGTAGTAGAGTGGCGTAAAGTATACTTCATCGTTGTCTGGATCGACAATTACTGGGGCTACACACCAGTTTTTAAACCAGTTTGGCCCCCCTTGTCTGTCTAAGACCATATTCCAATCTACCCAACCATCGACCCAATTGTTTAGGCATCCAATAATGTCTCGTGCATACCTGTTGACTGGAGCATATTTTGGGTGTAAATATTTTTTAGCGGGTTCTCTCCAGTCGTAACCCCAATCTGTGGCCTCTTTTGACCAGTACCATTTGTCATCTTGCCATTTTGGTATTTCAGAGTCTATACAACCTTCGGTTTCGATTAAATATTTGTTGGGTGCCTTTTCATGTGCATACTGTAAAGCTTTTGGGAAAAAGTCGTAAGTACTTTCATACCAATGGATTGCAGTTCCTGAATAATACTTGGAAGTAGCCTCATTTTCATACATTACATCTACCCACTCATTTAAACCATCTCTATTTTGATCGTATCCTAAAATTTTAATCTCTGATTTACCTAGTTCTTCAAGTTTTGGACCTAAATGGTTTTGCACAAAATCTGTTTCTTCTTCTGGTGAAAAATGCATACTCTCCCAGTTATTGCCATTTCCATGAGGTTCATTTACGGGTGTTAATCCCCAAATATCAATGCCTTCAGATTTATAGGCCTCCAAATACTTAGAAAAAAACAAGGCAAAGGAATCATAGTATTCTGGAAGTAATTTTCCACCAACATATTGTTTATTATCTTTCATCCATGGCGGTGCAGTCCAAGGGGATGCTATGATATTGAAGCCCTCTTTTGAGATTGCCAAAGCATCTTTTATCATTGGAATTAAATCATCTTTATCTTCTTTGATACTAAAATGTTCTAGCGTCATATCGTCTGCAATAGGTGCATATGTATAGTTATTTAATGAAAAATCGCAGGAACTTATATGGGTTCGCGTCAATGAATAGTTAGCGCCATCTTCACTAAAATAAGCTTCAAGTATTTTAGTTCTGTTTTTTTCACTCAAACTATTTAGTAAGTAGGCTGAAGATTCGGTGAATGAGCCTCCGAAACCAGTAATAGTTTGAAATGTTTTTTCAGGATTCAATTGGATTTTAGAAGGGTGTTCAGAAATTTCAAATTCTGACACTTGAGTTAACTTATTCCCCTGTTCAGAAGTTTCATAAACTGTAACTTCTAGAGATTGATTGGAGGTGCAGGCTGTGAGCATTGCGAATATAATTAAAAAATGATATATTTTTAAATGTTTCATATTAATGAGTCTTTATAAGTTCTTTTTTGACTGGGGGTAATTCTACTTCAAGAAATAAGGCTTCTTTGTTACCATTATAGGTTTTAGTAATAGGTTTTCCGCCACGAGTTAATCCATTAAAAACCCCTTGATCTACTAAATCCCAAAGAGCATATTTTGCTTTTCCATCTACAGTGAATAAACCAAAATGGTTTTCCGACCCACCTGGATTGTGAGCATCTTTCCATGGTTCGTCAAAGGCTTCAAAGTAGAAACATGACATTTGAGCGTCATTCGTCCATTCACGAATATAGTTGTAAAAAATAGCCTCCTTGTATTCATCGGTTGCTTTGGAGCCTTTGGAGCCATAGTAGCCATTTGAATAACTTGCCCAACCTGTTTCACCAATATGAATTGGTTTGTCAACTCCTAAACTTTTAACATAGCTTGCTACACTATCGACTTGAGAAACGGCGTATGATTTTGCGCGTTTCATGGCTGTGTCGATACGTTTTAAACTTGACAGTTGAGTTTCATCACCAAAAATGCCCCAAAAAATAGGATTGTAATGTGTATCATGCATTGGATAGGTATGAATAGATAAGTAATCCACAGCTTTAATCAATTTTGTAAGATCTTCTACATGGTATTGAGAATCTCCTCCACCCCATGATGCAAAATTATCTGAACTAGTTATCCAAATATCCTTAGATAATTTCCCTGTTTGTTTTAAGGATTGTAAATGAGAAACCCATTTTAGGATTACGTTGGGTTGTACATAATAGGAGGTTGCCCATTTTACCATGGCCTCGTTTCCAACAGCAATAACTTTCACAATATCTGGGTATTCGTTTGATAGGGCTACAGCACGATCAATTTCTTCAGCGTTCTGAGCACTTTCGACATTATGGTTAACTGGCCTATCAGTCCAAGCATTTAAACAATCGATCCAAGCACCTAGCATCAAATACATTTCAAAGTTTGGATCTTCATTTTTTAGTTCGCGTATGGCTTTTAAAATATTTGATGCATGAGCTAATTGAACATTATAAGTTCGTAATATTCGAATATTCATCGCATGAAGAATTTTAATATCTTCTTTTAGCTCTCCAATAGTTGGCTGAAAATCTCTTGATAATTTTCTATACCCTCCATAAGAGATAGCTAAGTAGTTTGAATTTCCTAATATATCTTTAGCAGTCACTTTTTTTTGTATTTGATCGTTTGGTATAATTTTTTTTGGTTGACTTTCATTGCAGGACATTATAATAAAAACAAGCAGTATTAAATTTAATATGTGTATTGTTTTTTTCATAACATCTCTTAGATATTATTTTAATCTACCTTTTTCCAAGTTTACATTTAATTGGATGACTTCTCCATTTCGATTAAATACTTGGGTGCTTATTTCTGTATCTAAGCTTAAGTGGTTAAATGTTTTTGAAGTTCCATCACTGAAATCAACTGTTATACTATCTTCTTCTGAAATAGTATAAATAACAGGAACTTGGCAGTAGGTAAAACAAAGCGAACCTTCTGAAACAAGAATGCTATCTTTTTTGTTAGGAATAGCGATGTAATGAAAGATATTGCTTTCTTGTAAAAACTCATCCTTTCTCAACAAACGTGGACTAAATCCTAGTTTTCCATCAGATACTACCACGCCTAGTTCGCCAAAACGCGACAATACATCTTCTTTTACCTGTCCAGTCATACCGGGTTGTTGTGCTCCTTTTCCTGCTGGCGTATGCGAATAGGCATCTGTTGGGAATGCGCCATAGAGTTGAGGAGATTTATGCACACCAATTCCTGCATTAATTTCGTAGTAATGTTCTAGTAATTTTCCAACGGATGTTTCGTCCGATTTAGCATCCATAGCTGAATTACAAGTTTCTAGCACAGCCAACTGTAATTTAGAAACCATGTGCCAATAAATAGAGCCTAATCCTTCATAGCCATAAAAAGTACCTGAACGACCTGTAAAAGCCTTGTGATTAAAGACTTCTTCAAAAATTTGAAGTATTTTTGGAGTTTCTGACTTTGCAATGGCTTCATAAGAAGTTCCTGAAAGTTCTAATAAAGCCGCTTTTAGATCGTTGGAATTTTTAAAGTTTCCATTAAAATGGTGGTCACCATTAACATCTTTCTCTAAAATCTGTATGTTTCCATCAGAAACCAGCTGAACTAACAGCTCAGAGGATGTAACAGCAGCTGGCGATATTGTATTTCGCTCAATAAATCCTTTTAGTTCTTTGTATGGATACAGTAAGTAACTGTATTGATCTGGACGGAAAAGTTTACTAGCTTTCATTGCATCCAAAACAGACAAGGACTGTTTAGTTGATAAATATTTTGAACTTAAAACTGCAACTTGCCCTTCAAGCATTTCATCCAAATATGTAATTGAAATACTATTGTTGTCGTTTATTGTCATTAAATTATACGCGTGGTATAAATTGTCTTCACGTTTATTTACTTCAATAGAGTGTTCTAAGTATTGAAGACTTACTTCAATAAACGATTTTATATCTTGAACAGATATTTTATTTTTCCTTCCTGAGAAAGCAGCTTTATAAATCTGATCTCTATAATTACTACCTGCATTTCCTAAGGCGTCTAAAATAACTTTCCTATCTGTGTCGCTGATACGTCCAGAAAGCAAGTGTTGATTGTTTTTAAAGGTTTTAGAAATTGCATCAAAGAAAGTGACAAGCTCTTTAGAGACTTCTACGGAATCTAAATCAGATTGAACAATAACAGTATCAAAGAATTTTAAGAAACGTCTTAAATAATACAAAGTAACCATAGAAACACCACTTCCTACTAAGGCATTGTTCGCGTCGTTCCATTCAGGACGTTGCGTATTCATCCAAATTCCTCCTTCAGGAATAAAGTTTGAAAGTTTAGCTAAAGTAGTGGCTAATATTTTTTCGATGAAATTGACTTTAACAATAAATCTATTTTCATCACGTAACAAGGCACCATCGGCTCCTAGCTCTATGCGTTGTTCTCTAATTTTATGATCTAATGCTTCATCAAATTCAATCGTATCTTTTGGGTTTTCAAGCAATGCATCGTAGCTCTTGATTTTATAAGGTACGTTGGCATACACAAACAAATCTTTATCAAAAAGAGTTGCTAATTTTCCAGGTTGATGGTTTTCAATAAACTCTAAAAATTTGAGTAAATAAATCACTTGGTGATCTCCCCAATAACCAATATACGACCACGGGTCGTCTGGCTCTATCGTTTCCCAGTCAAATCCATCCTTAGTAACACGGTAAGGATTGTAACCGTCGAAAGTGGTTGCATTCAAAAACTTATGAATCATACTTTCTATAAAGTCAGGATACGAATGCGCTAGCGCTTCCCAATTTTGAAAAATATCACGCCAATTTCCTTCGTAATCTAATATTTTTGATCCATCAATTTCACTTTTGGTATTGATAGAGAATTTATTCCAAGGACGACTAGGATCCCCGTGTCGACGGCTAAATTTTAATGGCATATACTCAAAACACAAACGTCTGAAATTAGAGTCATCTACATCGTGAGCAAGTTCTTGTAAAACAGAAAGTGTGAATTTTTCTGGAAGATTCTTTATGCGATCTTCTGTCGTTCTGGCTACTTTTTTATTGGCTTTAGAAAGGTAATTTTTAAAATCCCATCTTTCAATCTGGTAATTATCATCAAAAATCCCACCTCTCATAATGTTGAATAAGGTATTAGAGAAATGACGAGTGTCTCTAAATTTGTCTGCCGATAGTTGTAAACCATCAGAAGCGGCATTTAAAGCAATTAATCTTGTAGTTCCTTTTTCAATTTTTTGGTTGATTAAATCCCATAAACCATCGTTGGCTTTAATAGTGTTGATGAGTTTTGCAATCGCAGAATGATTTTTATTGACTTCAGCGACAAGCAACCACTCTTTGTTAGCTTGTGGAGATAAAACAATTTGAGAGTTCACAAAATACGCCCCTTTCTCGGCTTTAATATCTGTTTCTTCTAAAATTTCATGTTGTTTTCTAAAGCTATCTAGTTGTAAGGAAGATAATAGATGTTTAGAATTCTCTAAACCTAAAGACCAAACAATGTTGGCTTTCAAAGCTTCACTAGGTTCTGCTTTATCAACAATGATTGCACTTAAAGCATAAATCCCTAAACCAGAACTTTTTTCTAACTCACTTCGTTTGTATGCATCTACTAAATTACTACTCGAGTTTTGTAGGTCGCTCCCAACACCAGAAGGTAAAATATTCTGAATACCATCCAATACATTAATTTCTACTTTAGAATTCGCAGTATTGATGAGTTTCGATTTTTTAATAAACCCAAAAGTATTTGTAGAATTCCATTGGTACTGAAAGGTCAGTTCTAAATCATGATTAATCTCTTCAAATAAAACTTTATTTCCGTACTCATTTTTATATAAATTTCGAGTGGTATTGTACTTACCTGCAAAACGATTCGAAAACGGTTCCCATAAATGAATTTCATCATTTTTAAGGACTTGAAAGATAGATTTACTTCCTGTAATTTCTGCGGCTTCCGTAATTTTATCATCAGTGTAATAAGGAAATAACGCAAATTCTGAATTTTTTCTTCCAGCGGTTAAACTTCCATTACTCGAAATAAACATCCAGTGATTTGAATCACTAACGATACTCATAAAAAATGGCCGCATTTTGTCACTATTAGAAATCTTGTAATAGACTTCATTATCTATATTAACCAAGGATCCATCAATGCTTTTATCCTGATTTGCGTCTTTGCTTTTTGCTGAAAAAATAGTTTTTTTTGTCATTTAATTTATTGTCAATAAACTTCTTTTAATAATTGTTTGAAGCTGTATAGTTCTTTAATATCTTTTAACTACTAGAGTTGATTGTGTTTAAAATTTTCAATTTAGGATTTCAAAAATAAAAAAGGAAGGATAAAATCATCTCAACTATTACCTTTTTATTGATATTTTATTTCAATTTTTTGGATAAAATAAAAATATTGGGGTTCTTTTAAGAATATGTAATTTACATCGAATATAGATGCAGTATTCACGATTTTAAAAAAAAGGCTAGAGAATATTTTCCCTAGCCTTCTAAAAATTTATTCAAAAGTTATGTTGTCGAAATAGATGATATTATCTGATGTTCTTCCATCTAAGTCAAAATCAGGGAATACAACAATCTGATCAATATTTGTAGAACCGTCTAGTCCGTTTCCAATACGACTGCTAAAATCAAACGTCAACTCTTCCCATGCATTAACTACAGTGTTAGTCACTTTAATTTCAACTTGTGCTCCTCCTGCAGGATTAACTAATTTAATACCTACATCACTGATGACAGTTTTGTATACCATAATTTTTATGATATCATTTGAAGCAGAAAGATCCCATGTAATCCCCATTTCTCCGTGAGCAGTTTCAGTACCAGCCCAAGGTTGTCCAGATTGAAGTGTGGTATATTTAGCTACAGTAGCAGAGGTATTTGCTCCTGAAGCATCTGGATTTGGAACAAACTCTAATGGTGGATTGGTATCATTTTCAAAAGCATTCCAAGTCCAGTTAGCTCCATGTCCATTTTCTTCAAAATCAATTGGAAGCGTAAGGTTATAAGAACCGCCGCCACCGCCACCGCCACCGCCACCGCCGCCGCCAGAACCGT
>Ga0209137_1002016_pt1 | contig 18501 bp, 24 predicted proteins | sample SaaInl5LU_22_DNA_FD_184642 | JGI IMG/M metagenome (GOLD analysis project Ga0209137, IMG submission 184642) | Marine microbial communities from expanding oxygen minimum zones in the Saanich Inlet - ESP_105LU_22_DNA (SPAdes) (version 2) | ecosystem: Environmental > Aquatic > Marine > Intertidal... | reverse complement strand
GTTATCACTCAATTAAGAAAAATTGTAAAAGATAAACAAAACTCTTTAGTAGTTGATACTAAATCAAAGAAGAAAGTAAGAGTAGATATGCAATCAGCATCTCTAATGGTTCAAGTATATGATGCACTTAAACAACAATCTAATAAAGATAAGTTTGTAAAGAGTGGTATTGTAGCAATGGGGCATATGGCATACAAACTTATGAAGAATGAGGGTGTAAACGAAGGAGATGGTTTATGGGCAAACATAAGAGCTAAGAAAGCTAGAGGAGAAGCCCCATCACATGGTAATTCTGATGCACATAAAGATGCTGTCAAAGCTGGTAAGAAAATTAACAAAAATGAGGAGGTAAATGAAGCTAAAGCATTTGTAGTAATGTTTAAAGTTAAAAAGGATTTACCTAATAGAAATGTAAAACCATCTTCAGCTGCATATTCAAAAGAAGTTGATGCTAAGAAATTCTTAAAATCAGTTGAGAAAGATGGTGGTAAAGGGATGATTGTAAAATCAAATGTTAGTGGTATGAAAGTGGAGGCAAAAGATGCTGAAGTTTATCATAAATCTTATACTCATGCAATTGAAGCAGCTGAGGCATACGCTTTGAAAAAAGGATATACTATCGAAGATGATGAGATGTTTAATAAGGTTGGTATGAACTCCAAAAGACCATCGGTAGGTAAAACTACGAAAGTAAATTTGGAATTACTTAGAAATGGTAAACCACAAAAGAAAATGTTACACATTCAGGTATATGGTATGAAGAATGGGTATGAATTGAACGCATACATAAACTAATTATATTAATTGTTACACTAATGGGTAAGAGTAAAGCTAGAGTATCGGTTGAAGTTCGTAAAGGCGATATCAATCGAGCTTTAAAAATTTTTAAAAGAAGAGGGTTTGATAGCGGACATATTCAAGAATTAAAGGATAGAAAAACTTACACTAAACCAACTACTTCAAATAGAAAGCAAAAGCAAAGAGCAGTTCACTTACAAGAGTTAAAAACAATTGAAGATAAAGTTGAAAGAGGTGATTTAAAATTAAACCCACCTAAACAGAATAAAAAGAGATAAACAAAAATGGCAGAAAATATTAAAATATCGGCGTTAAACGAATTAGTATCTGGTTCGATTGATGGTACTACAATAGTTCCTGTTGTAGATGGTGGTGTAACATTAAAAGCACAATTATCATCAATCAAAGCATTCACAAATTCGGATGTTGCTACTGATACTGAGTTAACCAACGCAGTTTCTGCTATAAACAATACAATCAACGCTTTAAGTACTGATGATATATCAGAGGGTAGTAATCAATATTATACTGATGCTAGAGTATTAGCTGAGATAAATTCACAAGGTGTACTGAGTGGTTCATTACCATCTACTTTTAATTTAGGTGTTATTGGTGGTGGAACTTCGGTAAGTAATGTTGATTCCATTACCCTATATGGTGCAAATGTAAATGATAATGGTAGTGGTGATATTGATGTATCTATCAATAGTGGTTCATTAACTGTTGTAAATGGTGGAACCAATATCCCTTCAGTTAATACTATTAATTTAAGTGGTGGTACTTTAACTAATAATGGTGGTGGTGATGTAACAATTGGACTTGGTTCATTTACTGTTGAGGATATTGCCGGTGATGCTATTAGTGATGTAACTAAATTAAATTTTGATGGTATCTCCTCTTTATCAGATGATGGTGGTGGTGAGGTAACTGTAACAATAGCAACACCAGCCGCAACCGATTTAACTTCATTAAACACATTCACTGGTTCTATTGATGGTAGGGTAACTACGTTAGAATCAGCTGATACCGATAATAACAACTCATCTTTAAATACATTTACTGGTTCGTTCTCATCTTCTGTTGAAGGTAGAGTAACTACATTAGAAAACGCTGGTGGCGGAGGTGGTTCTGCTGATGGGACTATTTCTGGTTCTCAACAAATAACTGATTTCGGGTTTGTATCAGCTTCTAGAGCATTTGATGGGTTGGGGTTAGTTAGTATAATATCAGCTAGTAATGACCCTGGTGAAACTATACAAATACAAGTTACTCCTGGTGCTGGTGGTGGTGGAGATGTATCGTATGAAGATGGATTCCATATCATATCACAATCATCTACATTACCGGGTGAATCAAATATAATACTGACTGATGTAAAATTAGGAACAGGATTGCAAGATTTCAAATTCATAGATTTTTCGGAATCATTAGATAGTAGATTTGGTTCTGGTGGCGGTAGTGATTATATATCAAATATAACATTTTCAGAAAATAGATTTACATTCACAGGTCAAAATAATGCATTCAATGGAGTTGTATCTTTAAGTACGGGTATAATATCAGGCTCATCTCAATTAGATACGTTAGGATATTTATCGGATAGTAATGTAACTCCGATTTATATAGAAGCAAAATTACCTAGGAACTTAGTAAGTGGCTCTACTCAATTAATTGAGTTAGGGGTACCTCTAAACGAAAACACCGCATCATTAGCACTTAATGTTAATATCTCTGGTTCATTTACTGAACTATCCGCATCTATTGCATCTGATATAGCCGGTATTTCTGGGGTATCTGAAACAACGTTGGGTGATGTAACTGCATCTATACTAAATGGTGGGGCATTTGATGGTGAAGGAAATCCAATAACACTAATATCATCATCAACTCAGGTTAGTTATTCTAACTTAAATGGGTTACCATATTTTATAGGTGATGGTGTTTCTATAACAAGTGGTTCTGATGTTGAATCAATACCATATTTTAACTTATCGGCGGGTATTAGTGATTATATATTAGCACACACCGCATCGTTGAATTACCACTCAGCATCTATATCAGCATCCGTTGATGCATTGGTAGTAGATAGTGGTTCATTCTCTACTAGAGTAACTGCGGTTGAAGTTAGTAGTGGTACCGCAAGATTTGATAGTTTAGAGGCTAGAACTGGTTCGGTTGATAATAGTATTAACGAAATAAACACATTCACAGGTTCATTTTCATCTTCTGTTGCTCAGAGATTTGAAGATGTTGAAGGAGCTGGTGGTGGAGCTGATTATGTATCAAATGTAGAATTAAGTGGAACAATCTTAACTTTTACTGGACAGGGTGCTGCATTTAATAATACTGTTCAATTATCATCACTATCCACAAACGCATTAACCGAAGCATCTTTTGGTGTGGTATCTCAATCATATGATAAATCATCTACTAATATAGAAATTGGAAATGTTATTTTAGGTGGAGCGAGTGGTAATGCTACGTTATCAACTATATCTCAATCATTTGATACTAGAATAAACGCTTTCGCAGGTGTAACTGAATTGGGTGGGTTATCTGATGTTGGTACTATAACTGTTGATGTAGCAGATGGGGATATACTTTTATATGATTCAGTAGCACAAGAATTTACACATAGTAAGGATTTAACTGGTAATTATAAAATAACTGGTTCATTGGATACCAAAGGTTCTATGGGTCTTAGTGGTTCGTTAACTGTAATAGGTACAGTAACCGCTGATTCATTTGTAGCAGGAGATGTAGGTACACCAACAATTGATTCAGCTACTGATTTAGATTTATCTGCTACCAATTATATTACTGTTACTGCTGGTAATCAAATTGCAATTTCTACTCCAAGTAGATTACAAATCTCATCATCTTATGTTACAATAAGTGATATACTTACAATAGAAGAAAGATACGATACACCCGCATTAGGTAATGCACCAACTGGTAGTATCATTGTATCTGCGAGTGTTGATAGACCTAAACCTTGGTTCTGGGATGGATTGGATTGGAATCCATTATATTAATACTAAACTAACGTATGGTAACGTATAATGTAATATTACATAAAGGTGTAGATTATCAATCCTTTTGGGATGATATGGAAAACGAAAACGATGGGGGTAATTTATATATCCCCAATCGAACAGTTGATTCACCTAATCAAAGATTAAATTCACAAAGACAAACTTGGTACACACTTTCGGAAGAAGAAGCTGAAACTGTAAGTAACGATGATAGAGTTCTAGCGGTAGAGATTCCGCCTGAATTTAGAGATGATATTTTTATCTCTAATAATGCAACTCAAACTGGTACATTTACAAAAACATCATCAGATAGTGGTAATTACCAAAATTGGGGATTAATCAGAACATTATCAAAAGATAATAACTATGGTACATCATCTACAACCTCAGAAAATTACACTTACACATTAACTGGTAAGGGGGTAGACGTTATTACTCAAGATAGTGGTATCCAAACGGACCACCCAGAATGGGAAGGTAGATTTGAATCAGTAGATTGGGGAGCATATGGTGCATTTACCCAAAACGCAAATCACGATAGAGATTTTGATGGACATGGTACTCATTGTGCTGGTATAGCCGTTGGTAAAACATTTGGTTTTGCAAAAAACTCAAAAGTATTACACCAAAAGATTGTTGGATTAGAAGGTTCTACTGATAGTGGAACTGGTATCTCACCATCTTTTGCATTTGATGCTATTAAAGGTTGGCACAACGCTAAATCGATTGACCCTTTAACTGGATATAAAAGACCAACTGTTGTGAATATGAGTTGGGGTTATCTATCAACACTTACCAATTCTTCAATAACTTCAATCACTTTTAGAGGAGTAGAAAGTACATCTGGTGATATTTTAAATGCAGCAGGTAGAGAAGGTGGATATGGAATACAAAGTAATGTTTACAGTGCATCCCCTTTAACTTATGCAACTAATCTAAGAATAGTATCAGTTGATACCGATATAGAAGAACTTTTAGAAGCTGGTGTTCATGTGTGTGTTGCTGCTGGTAATAGAAGTAATAAGATAGCAGAGCCGGGTGATACTGATTTTGATAACTTTTACACAGAAACATCAACCGATACATATTATCATAGAGGTTCATCCCCATATGGTGATGCATCTTTAAATGGTGGACCTAGAGCAATTATAGTAGGTAATATGGATTCTAATCCATCAAGTTCAACCAATGACCAAAAAGCTAATTCATCTGAAACTGGACCTGGTGTTGATATTTATGCACCTGGTACTGGTATAATGAGTGCTACTTCTAATACAAATAGATGGGGTGGTGGTTCACAAAATTACTATTTAAACTCATCATTCAAACAAACTAATATAAGTGGAACATCAATGGCATCACCTCAAGTAGCAGGTGTATTGGCTTGTATATTAGAACTACATCCAGAATTCACTCCAGCACAAGGTAAACAATGGTTATTAGATAATGCTGGTTCAGCTCTTCTAAATACTGGTACTGTACAAGATTGGGCAAACGATAGAAGTTTAAAAGGTGGGGAAGCTAAGGTATTACATATGCCATTCTCAAACCCCAATCCACTTACAATAAATGGTGGTATAGCTATGAATTTTAACATAGGTATCAAAGAAAGATAGAACTTTCTAAAAGTTTAATATATATAATAAAGATATAGTACAATGATTTACGAAGAAATAACAGAAGATATATTAAACGAAAAGTTAATCACTTATGGTAATAGAAAACCATATGGACAAGTTGTATTTGTTGCAGGTGGAGCTGGTAGTGGTAAGGGATTCGCTATTAGTAACTTTTTAGATTCATCATCATTTAAAATAAGAGATGTAGATGAAATGAAGAAACAACTTCAGATTCTTAATCGTTTGGGTAAAATTGATATTAATACTATTATCAAAAAGCATGGTAGAAATATCAAACCTAAAGATATTGATTTAATTAATAAAATACAAGATGAAGGATTTAAACTTCAAAACCTAAACTTAAAGAATCCAGACCACGTATATGCATTGCACATATTGGTAGATGCAATGGGTATTAAAGATAAAACATTGGAATCTCTTTTGAGTGGAAAGAACAACCCAGAAACACTACCAAACATATTATTTGATATTACTGCAAAGAAAATAACATCTATAACATCAGTAATAGCTGATTTAAAGAAAGCTGGTTATAAGGCTGATAACATACATCTAACTTGGATTCTTACCAATTATGTAACCGCAATGGTTAATAATAGAAATAGAGCTAGAATGGTGCCTGAAGATATTCTTTTACAAACACATGAAGGAGCTTCTAACACTATTTGGGGAATTGTTACTAAGGCATTACCTAAAGGTATGAATGGTAGAATCGATGTAATCCTAAACAATCCAGAACATACTGTATTCTATACTGATGATGATGGTAAAACGATTAATGGTAAGGTAAAGGGATTCAAATCACTTCCTCTTAAAAAGGCAAAGGGTGGTATCTACGCAGAAGCAGTTTGGAAAAAATTATTATTTAGTTGGGTTAAGGGTAATGCACCTGATACAATCACCGCTAATATGAAAGAATCGGTAAACGAAGCCAACAATGAATATGTGACTTACGTTGATACTACTAAGGGTAAGAAATTAATTAAAGTACATCAATCTAAGAGAGGGGCGGAGTTATTTAAAAACAAAAACTCAGATAGGATGTTAACTATAAAAGGTGTAGAATCATTTGGATACATGCCTAAGCAAGAGTGGGATACTAAAGAAGCTAGATACGCTATTAAGTAAATAACTTAACATAAAAACAAATTAGAGAAAAGATTGGTTATTCCAATCTTTTTTTGTATATTAGTGGTACTATAAGAAATTTAAGTTTTGTGTATGAAAAAGAGATTACTCTATATTTATATACATAAGAACAAAAACTTAAAATAGTATATAATAATGGAAGAAGTTATAAACAATGAAGAAGATGGTGGAAGTTTATTTCCACACTTAGACCCAACAAAGGATTTATCGGTAGCACCTAAGCAACGAACCAAACGAGGTTTGGGAGCTAGACCATTGATGGAATCCGAAATTAAAGATGTTCAACAAAAGGCACGTTCAGCTGCCGAAGCCGCAAGGTTGTTGGGAGTATCCTATAACACATACAAAAAGTACGCTAGAGAATATGGTATCTTTGAGGATTTAAAAAATCCACATGGTATTGGTATTCGTAAGGGAAGTAATCCAAATTCATTTGCACATTCAATAGATGATATCTTAGCTGGTAAACATCCTGAATATCCTACTTGGAAATTAAAGAAGAGATTGTTGGATAATGGGTATATGTTAGAGAAGTGTAACAATTGTGGATTTGAAGAAAGGAGAGTAACTGATTTCAGAGTTCCATTAGTATTGGATTTCATCGATGGTGATAAGAAAAACCACTTATATGATAACCTTAGAATGTTGTGTTTTAATTGCTCATTCCTTATCAATGGGAACCTTACTGGACCTAAAAAGGACTATGAATATTAATTTTGAAAAAAGTTTGGTAAATTCAATTAATTTTTGTATCTTTACGTAAATTAATAATATATATAAATATAAAACGAAGATTATGTCAAAGTATTTTGAAGTAACAGTTGAAGTAGTGGTAGCCACACTAAAAAATGGTAAAGACAAGAAAAACAAAGAAATCTATTTAGTAGATGCTATGTCAGTAACTGAAGCCGAAGCGAGAGTTGTATCGGATTTTAGTGATGCTGGTGTAAATGTAGATTATAAAGTAAGTGGAGCAAGAGAAAGCAGAATTATAAGAGTTATCGAATAGTGAAAGAACCTGAAGTTATTACCGAAGAGGTAAAAGTAAAAGTTGCTAAGAGAGTTCCACCGGGTGACCGATGGACTCCCTTAGATAACTCTTCAGTCATACTTGAATCATTAACAGATGTATTAGAGTATGTTTACCAAAAAGATGGAGATACGCAATTCTTTATGGATGCTAGGGAAGGTTTCACTTATGTGATTAAAAAAGAAGAAACAATTATAGAACCAAAACCCGATAAAAAGTATTCATTGTATGGAGAAGATTAAAAAGTATTTCCGAAACCTATTAATTGCATTAGCAACTATGATATTAGCATCGTTCGCAGTAACAAATCACACCGTTAGGGAAAGTGAATTGACTGATGATTCTGATGATTTTCAGATGTTTATCTAATCAGTTGATATTTATATTAAACTAACAAAACAAAAATTATGATTATTATTTATATTTCAGCAGCGTTATTAATCGCAGGAGGAGTATTAGTTTACCTTCAAAAGACAGGTAAAGTAAAAGATACTGATGGAGATTTAATTCCAGATGTAGTAGAAGAAAAAATTGAACAAGCTGAAAAGGTTGTCAAAGAAACAAAACGTAGAGCTAAGCGAGTTAAAGAAGAGCTTGGTGATGTTTTGCAAGCAGCAAAAGAATTAGGTAACCAATTAGAAGATGTTGCATCAGCTACTAAAGGAAAACCTCGTAAGGGAAGAAAACCAGCAGCTAAGAAAGTTACACCTAAAAAGAAAACTACACCTAAAAAGAAGTAATGGATTACTTTATAGTATTTGGTACAATTGGAATACTCTTTTTAGCATCTATTACAATAATCTTTAGATTGATGTATCAAATGAGTGATATGAAATATGAACTCAAACTTGGTAAGATTAATTGTCAAAAAGATTTAGATAGATTGGAGGATAAGATAAACCAAATAGCTATGAGAGATTCGGCAGTTTATTCCAAAGAGATTGATAAACTAGAACAACTTCATCAATCTCTTAATAAATTAGTAGATGTTAAGGAAAGAGAAACCCAACATCTACGAAACCAACTTAATGATTAAATAATGAAGAAGGATATCTCAGATTCCCTACATTGGGAAGATGATTTCGATAGAAAGAAGAAACGTGGTTCTGTTAAAACAGGTAAAAGTACTAATTACAAACGTAAAGAAAAGTACAAAAAGAATTACTTTGAGGATGAGTATTAATAAATTACCATAATAGCTAAATGAAAAATAAACATATCACCACATCCGAATATATATTATTATTAATGGTATTAGTATCTATTTTATTATCTTCTTATTTATTTATAATTGAAGATAATCAAAAATTGGGAATGTTTATAGGACTATGGGCACCTACAATTATGGGATTAATAAATTTTATCAATATAAAGTTTAAGAAATAAAAGGTTACTTACTTAATGAAAGATGTTACAATACTGATTCAGGGGAAAATCTCTCAAGAAACATACAATTACTATGTGGAAACATTTCCACAATTTCCGATTGTTATTTCAACATGGTCTGACCATACATTGGATTTATCATATTTCCCAAATAACCTACAATTTATTCAAGCTAAACTTCCTAAAGAAAGTGGGGAGCAGAATATGAATTACCAATTCGTTTCAACTATAAATGGATTGAATAACGTAACCACTAAATATGTGGTAAAGGTTAGGGGTGATGAATATTATTCAAACATAGATTTTATTAGAGATTTGGTTGAAACTAAACCAGATAAGATATGGACAGTACCTGTATTCTTTAGACATGGTACGGATTTCCCATACCATATATCAGACCATTTAATGGCAGCAACAACTGAAAACTTAAAGTTTATGTTTGGAGCTACTAAATACGCATTTGATAATAAGTTAATATATCATATAGTTGATGGACAACGTTATTCATATTGGGAACCTGAGATAAACTTAACTAGAGGATATCTTATGGCTAAATACAAAGAGGAATTTCATACAAAGGAGATGAATCAGATAATGGTTGAGAACTTTGATATTATTCCACTAACTGAACTCAAACCTTATAAGATAATTGCAAATATATTCAAAACATATTGGATTAATAATTTTACACCTGAGTTGAATCAAAGTATTTCAAAGATAGAACAATTGTTGGATAAGAAAGCACCATACGAATTACAATGATACTAATATCACATAGAGGAAACATAAACGGAAGAAGGGTTCCATTTGAGAATCAACCAAACTACATAGATACAGCATTAGCAGCTGGTTATGACGTGGAGATTGATGTGTGGTATGAAAGAGAAAGTGGTAAGTTGTATTTAGGACATGATACGGCTGATTATCAAATTGATATTGATTGGTTGGATGAACGAAGTGATAAGCTGTGGATACATTGTAAGAATATGGATTCACTTTCATATTTTAATAAAATCAACACCTTTGGACCCGAATACAATTACTTCTCACATGATAAAGATATGGGGGTATTAACATCCTATGGGTACATATGGTCAACTAACTTATGTGATAATGGTATCTTAGTATTGCCGGAAGTATTCAATAGAGAACCAATGGAAACAACAATCGGAATTTGTTCAGATGTAATTAAAAACTATAAAAGATGAAAAGAGTAGTAGCAGGAATTTGTATTAAGTATAAAGATAATATACCTCACATTTTATTAGGATTAAAACCTTCAGGTCATTGGGAATTTCCCGGTGGAAAAGTTAAGAAGGATGAAACTGATACAAATGCATTACATAGGGAATGGATTGAGGAATTGGATGCTGATATCGAAGTAGGTGATTTCTATGTGAATGTGGAGAATGGTATGTATAATGTACACTTCTACAAAGTAGAACTCAGTAAAGATGAAAACGATGGAAGTGAAGCAATTGCTAAAGAACACATTGAAGTATCTTGGCATGGTTTGGATAGTTTAGAGAATGTATCAATGGTTGTTGGTAATGATTTAGTAGTAGATTTATTAATAGAAGATTATTTGTAATATGAAAGTACGTAAGTTGGATGAGTTTTTTAAAGGTTGGGTAGTTGGTAACTTCGAACCATCATTATTTAAAACCGATGATTTTGAAGTATCTGTAAAGAATTATAAAAAGGGTGATTATGAACCCACACATTATCATAAGGTAGCAACTGAGATAACTATTATTACTAAAGGTAGAGTAGTTATGAATTTCGAAGTCTATAATGAAGGTGATATCATTTTAATCGAACCTGGTGATAAAACTGATTTCAGAGCCACTAATGATGTATCAACAACTGTAATTAAATTTCCTTGTGTAAAAGGTGATAAGTATTTAGTAGAATGAGATTATTATACATAGATATTCCAAATGTTGAGAACAATGTTTTTAACAAAAACTTTATAAACAAAGTTGTAGAATTGGATGGTATATTTGTACCAATACATTCCACTGGTACATCTTGGAACTACCCATCTCAGATAAAAGGTTGGAGAGATTGGGATTTTACATCTCAATCGCAGGGTAAATTTAGAGAGGTTGATGAGTTTGCGTTTACATCAACGGATATATTAGTAACCACTGTTAGAAATCCATTTAATTTATTATATCAGTATTTCCTAAATGATTGGGCTTGGTGTAGGAAGTATCACAACCTACCAACTGATAATCATACAATAGCTGATTTTCATAAATTTGTGGATATCTATTTAAATAGGTCTGTTGTATTCCATGCACCATCATTTCGAAAATCTTTATTTTCTCAATTAAAAGATATTAATGGGAATTGGTTATTGAGTGATACCAGTATTGTATTGAAGTATGAATCGATTGAAGCTGATATTAATAAGTTTTCAAAGTATGTTGGTATAACCGATGTTGATTATAGTAAACTACCAACTCAAATAGATTACTTTGATATGTACACAACGGAACATATTAAATTGTTAAGTAAATTATGGAAAGATGATTTAGATTACTTTGGATATGGTATCAATGAAACAAATAAACCATCTTCGGTAAAATCAAACTCAACTTCTATTGTTAAATCTAATAAGAAAATAGCTATATGTTTTTCTGGTGAAATTAGAGATTTAGAACGAACCAAAGAATATTGGAGTAAACTTATTAAGGAATATGATATGGATGTGTATGCATCCTTTTGGAATGTTGAAAATGAGGAAAAGGGGGATACGTTTGATAACTTCCATAGGTTGTATGATGTAAAGAAAACTGAAGTAGAATCGTTCAAATCGTTTGAACAATCAACTCTATCACAGTTACGTATGGGAATCAACCCACCAAACTCATTACAACAGCATCTAAGGGAGTCTTGTATGAACTTTGGTACATTATCAATGTGGTATAAGATATGGAGAGCAAACCTACTTACAAAGGAATTGGATATTGAATATGATATTGTAATCAGAGCAAGAACTGATGTATTCTTTGATGAACGATTGGATATAACTGAAAACGATATGTTTAATATTCCATATGGTAGAGTAAAGACTAGTAATTGGGATAGTTCAGATGGTATTTGTGATTTATTCGCATATGGTTCACCTAAGTTAATGGATTATTATTCAACTTGTGTTTTCTATATGATGGAGCATTTAAATAAAGGACATTATATGGTACCACATGAATTCTTCTTACATACTCATTTAAATAAAGTAAGTGTACCAATTAGATTCTTAGGAACCAATCTGACAATAACCAGAACATCAAAGGGAACGCCTGATGAATTGTATTGTAAAGGTGTTGATGTTAAAGAAGAGATATTACAATCAGACTTTATGGAATTAACACCTAATTCAGATTTACGTTGGAAGGTTGATATTAAAGCTATCTTAAAATAATTATTATTTTTTGAAAACTTAATATTTAAGTGAGAAACCCAAACCTAATAATATGGATATCAACGAAAGAATACAGGAAATATTAGATAAGTTAGAAGAATCGATATCTTATGAAGATTTCCGAATGGTGGAAGAAGCTCGTAATGAATTATTATTTGTGTTGGAGGAATTGGAAACTGATTACCCAACACATGATACTGAATACTAACTACAATTTAATTCACATATAAAAAGACTCAACTTAATCGTTGGGTCTTTTTTTTGAAAATAAATCAAAAAAAGCTTGTGTATGTCATTTATTATTCTTATATTAGAGTGTTGTTAAGATTGAGAGATTGGTGAACAACGTTAACCCACTTAAATTATAAAATATGAATTACAAAAGATTTGACCGACATGAATTAATGAAACATGGATTCCTTTTCGATTACCACTCAACTACAATCAGATTGGTCGGAGATTACATATGGGAAACTATGAAAGAAGTACATCACCCATTACTTAATATGTTAAATGGTATATGGGATGGTTACCTTTATGATGAACTTCTAACTAAAGCTCTAATCCTACCAACTGAAGATTATCGAAGAATCGAAGATATGGTTACATTGATTAATGAGCATATAGAAAATCAAAAATAAATCAAAAAAAGCTTGTTTAATCCAAATACATTTCGTATATTAGACAGGTAATGAGGTGGGAGTTCTACCTAATCAATAACCCTTTAAAAACATAAAATTATGAGTAAATACGGAAATTCTTCTTATTGGTTAAATGACTGGGATGATGAAGATATTGTAGTTGATACAATGAATGAGGTAGAAAAGAAATCAAATGACCTCTACAAATTAGCCGCTTCTAAAAGAGCTATTTCAAACTTCGTAAACATTGTTACCAATGAGCAAATTAGTGTGGCATTTAACCAAAGAGGCGATTCATATACTGATGGTAAATCGGTTGTGATTGGTTCTAATATATCGGAACCAAAAGATTTTGATATTGCTGTTGGATTGGCACTACATGAAGGTTCTCACATTAAACTTTCTGATTTTAATTTACTTAATGATATCTATAACTTAGTTCCTCAACATATTAAGGATGGGGCAATCAAAAAAGGTGTTACTAATCCAATTTCAGTAATCAAAGATTTATGGAATGTTGTTGAAGATAGACGAATTGATAAATTTGTGTTTGATTCAGCACCAGGCTATCGTGATTACTACCGAGCAATGTACGATAAGTATTTTAATGATAAGTTGATTGATAAAGCTCTTCTTTCGGATGAACATACTGATGAGTGTGTTGATTCTTATATGTTCCGAATCATCAACATTCACAACAAAAATACTAACCTCACCGCTTTGAAAGGTCTTAGAGAGATTTACAAAGAAATTGGGTTGGGTACCATCAACCGATTAAAAACCTCCTTAGATGCTTTCAATGTGGCTCTAAAGGTGTTCCAACTCATTATGGCTAACCTTCCATCATCTGAGGATGGTGAAGGTGAGGGTAATGGCAATGATGACCAACAAAATCAACAACCTGAAAATGGTAATGGTGAAAATGGTGGGAATGGTGATTCTAATATGAGTGATGAAGAGTTTGAAGATTTACTAAACTCAGTTGGAAATTCTCCAATGGGTGGTGGTGATGATTCTCCTACTGGTGGTAATGGTATGAATGTTGAAAATCTTCCTGAAAATATGGAAGGTGGGCAACCATCATCATCCAATGGTGGTGAGGATACTAAATCGGTAACTCTTTCAGATAGACAAAAAGAACTTCTTAAAAAGAAAATTGAGAAACAAAAGCAATTTATGAATGGTGAAGTTAAGAAAAAGCAAATAACTAAAAAGGATAACGAAAGTGTTCAAGCTATTCAAGAATCAGGTTCGGAAGTAACTTCAGTTGGTAATGGATTTGAAAATGGGTGGGGACGTGTTTCCAACGGGATTCAATGTATTGTAGTTAAGAAATTAACTCAATCACTATTAGAAAATGAAATGTTCCCAATGACTTCTAATAATTGGTATGATATAAAAGAAAATGGGATAATCAAAAGACTTTACGAAAAAGAGGTAGTTGAGGGTGTTCGATTGGGAACTATCTTAGGTAAGAAACTTCAAGTAAGAGGTGAGGACCGTTCTACGGTGTTCAACCGCCAAAAGCATGGTAAGATTGATAAGAGAATGATTTCTTCTTTAGGATTTGGAAATGAGAATGTTTTCTCTTACATTGAAACTGATTCTTATAAGAAAGCTAACCTACACGTATCGATTGATGCTAGTGGTTCTATGGGAGGTGGTAAGTGGAGTAACACTTTGACAAATGTAGTTGCACTTTGTAAAGCAGTTGATATGATTCAAAATCTATCAATTCAGGTTTCATTCCGAACTACTTCTAATAATACACCATATATTGTAATGGCTTATGATTCTCGTACTGATAAGTTCTCTAAGGTAAAACAAATGTTCCCATCACTGCATGCTGGTGGAACTACGCCTGAGGGATTATGTTTTGAGGCTATTATGAAGAACTTCTTAGGTTCTAACAATGATATGGATTCTTACTTTCTTAATATTTCAGATGGTGAACCTTACTTTGGTACTGGTGAATTTTACTATGCTGGAACTAACGCATTTGAACACACTCGTAAGATGGTGAAGCAGATTGAAGCAATGGGAATCCAAACCCTTTCTTACTATGTTGATAGTTGGTTACCTGAAAACGCTCAACCATCGGATGGGTTTAAGATGATGTATGGTAAAGGAGCTAGAATTATTGATATGGTTAACGTATCTCAAATCACTAAAACGATTAACGGACTTTTTCTTCAAAAATAATGAAGAAAAAGCTTGTGTAATCCAAATGGATTTCGTATATTAGTGGGGTAATTGAGAGAGAGATGAGAGTTGTAAAGAAAATAATTGTAACACAAGAAGAAATTAAGATGGCTACCCGTCCTAATATATACAAAAGCAAAAAGAAATACACTCGAAAATCAAAACACAAAAACATTGAAAATAAGTGAGAAAAAGTTTGGTAGTTCCAAATATATTTCGTATATTAGACAAGTAATATGAGTGGGGAATTTTCCCCAAAACAATAACCCTTTAAAACAAATAAAGTTATGCAAGATTTCAAAATCGGTTTCGTTCAAAATGAAGTTTACAAAGTAGAAAAGTTTGGAAATTCATTTAAATTAATTGACACTAAAGGTATCAAAGTTGGTACAATGGGTGTTACTACTGGTACTCGTAAAGGGGCCTATGAAAATGGTGAAGCTCTCCAAGCCTTCATTCAAAAGAATGGTAAGAAAGTTTACCGAAAAGTTGGTATGGATGTTTATAACAACTTAGTTATCCCAATGAATACCGATAATGGTGGTGTTCAGTTTGAAGATAAAAGTGACCACACCGCTATTAAAGATTTTATCCACAATGGTTCAGTATCACTAAGACCAACCTCATTAGTGATGACTGATTTAAAGTGGAAGTACTTAGTTCGTTCAGCTGTAAGAGCTAAGAACATTATGATGACAGGACCTGCTGGTTGTGGTAAAACTATGGCCGCCAAATCATTGGTAAAAGCATTAGACCGTCCTGATTTCTACTTCAATTTAGGAGCAACGCAAGATGCTAGAGCAACATTGATTGGTAATACTCAGTTCGATTCTAAGAAGGGAACGTTCTTCGCTGAATCGGCATTCATTAAAGCAATCAAAACTCCAAACGCTGTGATTCTATTGGATGAGTTATCTCGTGCTCACCCTGATGCTTGGAACATCCTAATGACCGTATTAGATGGTGGACAACGTTACTTACGTTTGGATGAGGCTGAAGGTTCTCCAATTGTGAATGTGGCTGATGGTGTTACTTTCATCGCTACGGCTAACATTGGTAACGAATACACTTCGACTAGAGTTATTGACCGAGCGATTCTTGACCGATTCGTAACTATCGAAATGGATGTTCTAAATGATGAGCAAGAGTTCGGATTGTTGAAGTTTATGTTCCCTGAAGTGAACGAAGAAGATTTAAAAGCAGTAGCTGAGATAGCACACCATACTCGAACTCAATCGATGAGTGATGCTGGTAAAGTTACTGCAATGGTTTCCACTCGTGCTAGTGTTGAGATGGCTGGGTTACTTTATGATGGATTTGATTTATTCGAATCAGCTGAAATATCCATCTTCCCATTCTTCTCTAATGATGGTGGAGTTGATTCTGAACGAACTTATGTTAAACAATTAGTTCAGAAGTATGTGAAAGATGAGGGTGAAGCTCTCTTCAATGAGCAGGAAACTGAAACTAAATCGGAAGATGAAATTCCGATGTTTTAGGGTTAATCAATTACAAAAGAGATAGGGGGGTTAATCCTCCCTTATCTCATTAACTTAAAGCATAAAATATGAATATATTACAAAAAATAAATTGGAAAGTACGAAAAATTCACATTACAATATCCCCATTAATTATTTTTATTAATACTAATTGGGAAGGTTGGGGATTTGATTTACTAACAATCCAAAAAAACTTAAACGAATATTCTCTATTAAAACTAAATTGGCAGTTTCCAAACGGAGCTGATAAGAAATTGAAGTTTGAAGGTGATTTTCTATTTCTTCGAACTTACCTACTTAAATTACTATGTAATTTGGATGATAAGAAAATGTGGAATATCAATGGGTTAAGTAACTTGGATACATTTAAACTAAAAATACTAAATTTAATATTCAGATAATGAAATTAGATACAATTTACAAAAAAACCAAAACCGGAGCAGTGCAAGAGTGGACAATTGAAATCTCTGATAATAAATACAGAACACATAGTGGACAGATTGGTGGTAAAGTTACAACAAATAGTTGGACAGTTGTATATGGTAAGAATGTTGGTAAAGCAAATGGTACTACTGATAACAACCAAGCTCTAAAGGAGGCAATTGCTAAAAGAACTAAGAAATTAGAAAGTGGGTACTTTGAGGATATCAATAATATTGATATTAAACAATACTTCGAACCAATGTTAGCAGCCAAATGGGAAGATTATAAAGCTAAGATTGAGTATCCTATATTTTCACAACCTAAGTTGGATGGTATCCGATGTATTCTTACAAAAGAAGGTATGTTCAGTAGAAATGGTAAACCCATTGTATCTGCACCACACATCTTTGAATCAATGAAACCTATATTTGATGAAAATCCAAATCTAACATTCGATGGTGAGTTGTACGCTGATAAGTTCGCTAATGATTTCAACAAAATCGTATCATTAGTTAGAAAATCCAAACCAACTCAAAGTGATTTAGATACTTGTAAGAATGTAATCAAATACCACATCTATGATTTACCATCAGATGGTAGTATCTTTGAACTTAGAAGTCAAATGATAAGTGATTTATTTACAAAATTTAGTTATATGAGTACATATTGTGAAAATGTAACTACTGATATTTGTAAATCTGAAGCCCATGTAATGGATTTGTATGGTAAATATGTAGATGATGGGTATGAGGGGCAAATGCTTCGTACTAACGGACTTTATGAGAACAAACGTAGTAAGACACTATTGAAGCACAAAACGTTTGTAGATGATGAATATACCATATTGGATATTTGTGAGGGTGAGGGTAATCGTACTGGTACTTGTGGATATATGGTGTTTGAAACCAAAGAAGGTAAATCATTCAAATCCAGCGTTAAGGGTACATTTGAATATACTGCAGATGTACTTAAAAATAAAGATAGTTTAATTGGTAAAGAAGCAACGATTAAATACTTCAACCTAACACCAGATGGAATACCTAGATTTCCATATGTTATTAAAATTAATAGAAAAGAATATGAGTAAAGAAACTAAAGACTGGATGCAACGATTGGTTGAGAATTATCGAATCCCATCCGAAGAAGAACAATCCAACAATTCAGAACAACCAAAGATGTTGAAAGAATCTCAATTAAAAAAGATTTTGGAAAGAGATTAGGTTATCTCAAATATATTTTGTATATTTGTATTAATAATAAAACACTATGGC
>Ga0209137_1002014_pt1 | contig 18511 bp, 16 predicted proteins | sample SaaInl5LU_22_DNA_FD_184642 | JGI IMG/M metagenome (GOLD analysis project Ga0209137, IMG submission 184642) | Marine microbial communities from expanding oxygen minimum zones in the Saanich Inlet - ESP_105LU_22_DNA (SPAdes) (version 2) | ecosystem: Environmental > Aquatic > Marine > Intertidal... | reverse complement strand
ACTTGCCCAATTTTTGTTGTACCTAAAACTTGGGTCTTAAATCCACCTTTTTTACTCCAAAATTTAGCTACTAAAGAAGCTGCAGCAACCACAGAACTTTCTTCTATAACCATTGGTATTGCATACTCTTTGTTATTAATTACAAAGTTTGGAGCAATCCCAAAAGGCATGTAAAAATTAGTAATTGTATTTTCTATAAAATCATCATGCAGATTTTGTAAATCAGCATTACTATTCCAGTAATGTTGAATAGTTTGTTTTATTTCACTTGGGTTTTGAAAGAAATTTTCTGTTAACCAATCAATTTTTTCTTGCTTGGTGAATTTCGAAAATCCAGATATTATTTTGCTCATTTAGGTCTTTGTATACTCTACAGAACAAATATAATTCAATACATTGAAACTAGTATCATGAATTAAGATTTCTGAATTTTTAGCTATTATTTTGCCGATTTTTCCGTAAACTTGGCAAATCTTTATTAAAAACTAATTTTCTAATGAAAAAACTGTTTATTATAGCAACTTTTATTTCTTTAATAAGTTGCAAAGAATCATCTGACACATCCTCAAAAATCATTACTGGAGATAAAGAAATTACACTCGAAGAGATTTGGAATGGTACATTTTCTCCAAAAAGAATGAATGCTTTAAACTCTATGAATGGAGATTTTTACTCCCTATTAAATAGTGATGAAAATGGAAATACAACTGTAGACAAATACAGCTATGAAACACTAGAAAAAGTGGAAACTATAGTTAATAGTGAAGATTTAAAAGAATTAAATTCTTTTGAATCTTATAGCTTTAACAACGATGAAACAAAATTAATTTTAGGGACAAATTTTAATAAAATTTACAGACGTTCTTACACTGGTACTTTTTATGCATATGATATTGCCTCAAAAAAATTGTCTTTAATTGGCGAAGATATTCAAGAGCCAATTTTTTCTCCTGATAATCAAAAAGTTACTTTTGCAAAAAACAACAACCTTTTTATAAAAGATTTCTCTAAGAATAAGTTGACTCAAATTACTAAAGATGGTAAAAAGAATAGTATTATAAACGGAATTACAGATTGGGTTTATGAAGAGGAATTTGGTTTTGTAAGAGCTTTTGAATGGAGTAAAGACAGTAAATATTTGGCTTTTTTACGTTTTGATGAAACCAATGTTCCTACTTTTTCTATGGATATTGTAGGTAAAGAATTATATCCAAATCAACAAGTTTTTAAATACCCAAAAGCGGGTGAAGAAAATGCAAAGGTTACTTTACATACATACAATGTTGATAATTCAAAAACTGCAAAAATTAGCTTAGGAGATTATGAATACATCCCAAGAATAAAATGGAGTAACACACCTGCTGTTTTGGTAGCAACAACTTTAAATCGCCAACAAAACAATTTAAAATTACATAAAGTTAATGCATTAAGAACATCTTCTTCTATTTTATTAAATGAAACTGATAAAGCCTATATAGATATTCATGACAATCTAACTTTTTTAAATGATAATAGTTTTATTTGGACAAGTGAAAAAGATGGTTACAATCATATTTATCATTATGATTTTAATGGAAACTTAATCAACCAAATTACCAAAGGAAATTGGGAAGTAACTAATTATTATGGTTTTAACCCAAGTAAAAAAACCATTTATTATCAATCTGTTGAAAATGGTTCTATTAATAGAGGTGTATACTCAATCAATTTAGATGGAACAAATAAAAAATTGTTGAGTAATAAAGAAGGCCAAAATAGTGCTGCATTTAGTACAAATTTAAACTACTTTATAAACACATATTCTTCAGCAACTACTGCTCCTGTTTATGATTTATATACAGCTGAAGGAAATAAAATTAAAAACATTGTAAATAATGTTGATTTAGAAGAAGAATTATCAACCTATAAAATGAGTCCAAAAGAATTTTCTACTATAGAAATAAATGGAAACGATTTAAATATGTGGATGATGAAACCTGCTGATTTTGATCCTAATAAAGAATATCCAATGTTAATGTTTCAATATTCAGGTCCAGGTTCTCAACAGGTAGCAAATAGATGGAATGGAGCAAATGATTATTGGCATAATATGTTAGCACAAAAGGGCGTTATTGTAGTTTGTGTTGATGGACGAGGCACTGGTTTTAAAGGAGCAGATTTTAAAAAATCTACGTATTTAAACTTGGTAAAATATGAAACTGAAGATCAAATAGCAGCTGCAAAAAAACTAGCAGAACGTTCTTATATAGATGAAAATAATATTGGTATTTGGGGATGGAGTTTTGGTGGACATATGAGTACAAATGCCTTACTAAAAGGCAATGATGTTTTTTCTATGGCTATTGCTGTAGCTCCAGTTACTTCTTGGCGTTTTTATGACACTGTTTACACAGAAAGATTTTTAAGAACACCTCAAGAAAACCCTGCTGGTTATGATGAAAATTCACCAATAAATTATCCAGAAAAATTAAAAGGAAAATACTTATTGGTTCATGGTACAGGAGATGATAATGTACATGTACAAAACACATACAGAATGATTAATTCTTTAATAGATGCAAACAAACAATTTGATATGTTTATAGTTCCAGACAGAGCTCATGGAATTAGAAAAGGAAGTACAATGCGTTTAAATCTATTTACAAAAATGACCAATTTTGTAGAAGAAAATTTAATTAATACAACAACTGAAATAAAAGGATAATTATGTTAGATAAAGGAGTAAGCACAACAACACAAGAACCAGAAATGTTCGGACATCCAAAAGGATTGTTCTACTTATTTTTTGCTGAGTTATGGGAGCGTTTTAGTTTCTATGGAATGAGAGCATTATTAATGCTTTACATGGTTAACGAAATCTTTAAAGCTTTAGCCGAAAAAGATGCAGCAGCAGCAGCTGTTTATGCTTCTTATGGTTCTTTAGTATATGCTTCTACAGTTATTGGAGGTAGAATTTCTGATAAGATTTTAGGAATGCGTGCTTCTATATTTCTTGGTGGTATTTTAATGTCTTTAGGTCATTTTGTTTTGGCTATAGAAAATGATATTGCTTTCTTTTTAGCATTGGCTTTTATTGTGGTAGGTAATGGTTTTTTTAAACCTAACATTTCAACATTTGTTGGATCTTTATACAAAGATGGAGACAGAAGAAAAGATTCTGGTTTCACCATTTTTTACATGGGTATAAACATAGGTGCTTTTGTTTCTCCTCTTTTATGTGGATGGTTAGGACAAACTTATGGCTGGCATTATGGTTTTGGTTTAGCAGGTATTGGAATGTTAACAGGATTAGCATTCTTTTGGAGTGGAATTAAAAATAATGTTTTTGGTGATAGAGGTTTACCTCCAAACCCAGAAATATATGAAAAGAAAATAATGGGTATTCCTCAAAAAACATTTGTACCTATTGTCTCTTTTTTAGCTGCTCCTGTAATTGCTTATTTATTATCAGAATATAAAGCTGTTGGTAGTGGAGAAACTTTTTTAGGTGATAAAAACATAGTAAATCTTCTATTTGTTTTAATTGGTATTGCAGTATTAATTAATATGGTAATTATAATCGCTAAAGCTGCTGCAGATGAACGTAAAAAACTAGTTATGGCAGTTTTAATTACGTTCTTTATGACTCTTTTTTGGGGTTTTCATGAATTATCAGGAAGTATAATTACACTTTTTGCTGATAGAAATGTAGATTTAACTTGGTTAAATGCTGCACAAACAAACTCTTTAAACCCTGTTTTTATAATCATATTATCTATACCTATATCTCTTTTATGGGCATATTTATCTAAAAGAAATTTAAACCCAAGAACACCATATAAATTTGGATTAGGATTAGTTTTAGCTGGTGCAAGTTTTTATGTATTAGGTTTAAGTGGAGCTAGTGCTAATGAAAATGGATTAGTACCAATGGCTTATTTAGTAATTATGTATTTTATATTATCTATTGGAGAGTTATTTATGTCTCCTGTTGGATTATCAAAGATTACTGATTTATCACCTAAAAGAATTGTTGCTTTTATGATGGGAGTTTGGTTTTTATCATCTGCTTTTGCTTTTCAGATTGTAGGTTTTATTTCTAAACAATTAGCTATAGAAAGTACAGATGTTAATGTTGGAGGTATGGAAACCTTAGCAGTTTATACAGATGGTTTTAATTTAATTGGTCTTTACTCATTAGGTGCAGGTGCTGTTGTTTTAGTATTCTCTCCTTTAATGAAAAAATTATTAGGTAACGTACATTAATAACTTATTTAAAACTCAACTTGGATTTTCAAGTTGAGTTTTTTTTATTTACAGTTTTTGTAAATTTGGCATATGATTTGCAACTCAATAATTATGAAGAAATCAGTTTTACTTATATTATTATTTTGTACTAGTTTATTTACAAATGCTCAAAACAAAATTAATTGGTTAAGCTTTGAAGATGCAATTGAGTTAAACAAAAAAAGCCCTAAACCTATTTTAATTGATGTTTACACAGATTGGTGTGGTTACTGTAAAAAAATGGATTTAGAAACTTATTCTAATAAGGTAATTATAGACTATATCAACAATAATTTTTATGCTATAAAACTTGATGGTGAAGGCAAAGAAGATATTACTTATAAAGGCTATACTTTTAAGTTAAAGGGTGAAGGTAGATCTAAATATCACGAATTATCTGCTGCATTAATGAATGGTAAACTATCTTATCCAACAACCATTTTCATGAACGAAAAAGAGCAAATGCTTCAACAAATTCCTGGTTATTTATCTACAAAACACTTTGAGAAAATTTTAGCTTTTTTTAATACTAAAGCATACATAGATACAGATTGGCCAGAATTTGAAAAGAATTTTAAAAGCAATATTAAATAGTTATTTTATAATAAAAGCACCTTTTTTACTTGTATTATAAAAAGGTATGTTTTCTTTTTTTGAAACCTCTTCCCATAAATTCATATAACTTTTGTAATTACTTCCATCAGCAATAATTTGCATAGGCTTAATAACCTTTGTTAAACGTTCTAAATTAATTTTAGGAGATTGCTGTAAAATTACAATAGGATTTTTTAACTGCTTTATATTGTAAACTCCTAAACTATCTACAATTAGTATATTCTTGTTTTTAATTGAATAAATATTCTTTAATTGATTAGTGTAATTTAAACTTACTTTTTCACCAACTTTATAAGAGTTTAAGAATTTATGATTATTACTATTTGTAGCATGATAAATTATTAATTGATTACCTAACCTTTCTCCAAGAAAAGAATATCTACTTTTATGAAAAACGATAAATTCTTCTTTAGAAACTCTTTGCTTACTTTCTATCAATAAAGCTGACTGTAACACAATTATTGATCCTAAGAAAAAAAGCAACTTCTTTGGTGAATATTTAAATACCAATAGCACAAAACTAAAAACAATTAAGTACATACTAATCATCATCCAAAAAGACAATGATAACTCTTCAAATAAAAATGCCTCTTGATTAGAAATCCATTGAACAAAACTGTTTATGATAGATATAATATTTCCATAGAAATCAGCAAAAAATTGAGGTAAAATATCTAAAACTGACAGTAGAATAATGATAATCCCACCAAGTAAAATAGCTCCTAAAAAAGGAATAATTATCAAATTCGACAATAAAAACAACCCAGGAATTTGATGAAAATAATAGATACTTAAAGGTAAAATTCCTATTTGTGCTGCAATAGAAACTGTAAATAATCTCCAGAAGAAATTAATTATTTTTAATTTTGGATGCCATATTTGAACTAATTTTGGTTGCACCCAAACAATACCAAAAACAGCTAAATAACTTAATTGAAAGCCAACATCAAATAAAAACATTGGTTTAAATAAGAGTAAAAAGAACATTGAGCTGATTAAAGAAAACTCGACAAAATTTCGTTTTCTAAAAAATAATCCAAAAGCAACAAAAGTAAACATGGTTACTGCTCTAATAACAGATGCAGACAAACCTGCTACAAATGCAAAACTCCATAGAAATATTATAACCACAATTGTTTTTAAAATTTTTCCGTTTTTAAAAACCTCTAGAGGCTTAAAAAGCCAATTTAAAATGAGTAAAATTATACCTACATGTAAACCAGAAACTGCTAAAATATGAATGGCTCCAGCTTTAGAATAATCATCAATTAAATCTTTAGAAATACCTTGTCTTTGCCCTAATAAAAGCGCACTTATTACTCCGAGTTCATCGTCTTTAAAATGATATTTTTTTAAAGAATTTTGTACTTTATTTCTAAAACTTGCAGACAAACCAAATAGAGAAATATTGTTATTTACAAGTTTTTTAAAAAGATTTTTATCGATAAAAATTTGCTGAGTAATTCCTTTTTTAGCTAAATAGCTTTTATAATCAAATTGATGAGGATTTAAAGGAGGCATTACATCTAAGAAATCAGTTTTAACTAGTAAAATATCATCCACATTAATACCTGAATGTAAAGTGTCTTTTTTAAGATTTAAAAGTACTGAACCACAAGTTTTATAATCATCTATTTGAATAACTTTAGCTTCAAATTTAAAATGATAAAACCCTGGTTTAAGTACTTTATTTATTTTTAAAATTATAGTTGAATTACTCTCAATATAATTTTGATAATAATTAGTATAATGCTGTTTATTCTGAAAATATACAGTTGAAATACCTATAAAAAAGAATAAAAGAAAACTAAGGAATGTCTTTATAATTTTAGACTTCACAAGAAATAAAGTCAAAAGAATTATCCCAAAAACAGATAGAAAATGTAAAAATCCAAAACACCAGATTTTGTAATAAAACTGAATACAAATACCTAATATTAAGAAAATTACAAAGTGTACTGGTAAGTAATTTAGTAACCTTTTCATAGCGAAATAAAGTTACAAAATTATTTTAAAATTACTAACTTTTTAATCCGTCAATTATAAGTTGTGCTGTTTTTTCTGAAGCGCCTTTACCTCCTAGTTTTTTTTCTAAATCAAAATAATGTAAAAACATCTTTTCTCTGCAAGTGGTATCTAAAACTTTAGTCAATTCTTTTTTAAGATTAGATGTAGTAAAATCATTCTGAATCAACTCAGTTACTACCTCTTTATCCATAATTAAATTCACAAGAGAAATAAACTTAAGTGTAATAATTCTTTTTGCAATTTGATATGAAATAAAACCACCTTTATAACACACTACTTGTGGCACTTTAAATAAAGCTGTTTCTAAAGTTGCAGTACCAGAAGCTACTAATGCTGCAGTTGAAACAGATAATAAATCGTATGTTTTGTTATTTATAAACTTAACTTCTTTATTGCCTATTATTCGTTGATAAAAAGAAAAATCTTGACTTGGTGCACCAGCAATTACAAAAATATAATCAGAAAAATCATTAGTTAAAGACAACATTACAGAAAGCATTTTTGTAATTTCTTGTTTTCTGCTGCCAGGTAATAAAGCAATTATTTGTTTTTCCCCTAATTGATGTTCTTCTCTAAAAGTAAATTCATCTATTTGTTTTCTATCTGCAATTGCATCAATTAATGGATGACCAACAAACTCAACTTGATAATCGAACTTTTTATAAAATTCTTTTTCGAAAGGTAAAATAACAAACATGTTATCTACATCTCTTTTTATCTTTTTTACTCTACTAGCTCTACTTGCCCAAACTTGTGGAGATATATAATAGTTGGTTCTAAAGCCTTCTTCTTTTGCCCATTTTGCAATTCGTAAATTAAATCCTGAATTGTCTATAAAAACTACAACATCTGGCTGAAATTTTTTAATATCTTTTTTACAAAACTTAATAAATACTAAAACTTTATTTAAGTTTTTAATCACTTCAAAAAAACCCATGAAGGCTCTTTCTTTATAATGGCTTACAAGAGTACCACCTACACTTTGCATTAAATCTCCACCCCAAAATCGAATGTCAGCTTTTTTATCTTTTTTATAAATTGCTTTCATAAGGTTTGAACCATGTAAATCTCCTGATGCTTCTCCAGCTATAATGTAATATTTCATCAGATAAATTTTAAAATAAAAGTGGTTAATGCAATTAATATGGTCATAAGTAAAACTCCTCTTGCTCTATAATCTTGTTTTTTTCTAATAAAAACAAAGAATATAAATAAATTTGGAATTGCTGCTATTGATAATATTTTACCATACAAATTACCTTCTTTAATTAGCTGTAAAGTTTCTAAAAAACTTACTTTAGAAAAATATTCTATATACAAAAAAGCACCTGCTGCAGTTGCAAATATGGATATTAAAACACCAATTAATATTTCTTTTTTTAAAGTTCCCAAGAATTTAATTTTTGTATCATATGATGTGCAGTTAAATCAAACTGAACAGGTACAATAGAAATGAAACCATTATCTAAAGCCCAAACATCTGTATCTTGACCTTTATCTTTATTAACAAACTCTCCTGAAAGCCAGTAATATTCTTTACCAAAAGGGCTCTTTCTTTTATCAAAGTCTTCTTTCCAAACACCCATAGCTTGTCTACAAATCTTAGTTCCTTTAATTTCTTCTTTCTTAAGATTAGGTATGTTTACGTTTAAAACAACTCCTTCAGGTAATCCGTTTAATAAGGTATTTAAAGTGATATTTTTTACAAAATCTTCTGCAGGTTTAAAATCTGCATGCCATTTAAAATCTAAGAGCGAAAAACCAATTGCAGGTATTCCTTCTATTCCTGCTTCTATAGCAGCACTCATAGTACCAGAATATATTACATTTATAGATGAATTAGAACCATGATTTATACCAGAAACACATAGGTCTGGTTTTTTATTTAAAATTTCACTCACAGCCATTTTAATACAATCTGCAGGAGTACCAGAACAGGTATATTCTAATTGTGGTCCATCATCAATTGTAATTGGGTTACAGGTTAACACATTATCAACAGTAATGGCATGCCCCATTCCACTTTGTGGGCTATCAGGAGCCACAACAACCACTTCACCAATTTTATTCATTATTCTTATTAAAGCTCTAATACCTGGAGCTGTAATTCCATCATCATTGGTAACTAAAATTAATGGTCTTTCTTGCATAAAATCGAATTTAAAATACAAATGTAATTTATTTTAAACGATTTTCTTTTTAACATTTTGTAAAGAATATATCATGCTTATTTTCAGTAACATTGTAAGAGATTATTTTCTAAAAATGGCACGTTTAATAACCTATTTTTTATTTCTTATTACTGTATTTATTTCCTCAAATGTAATTGGACAAAATCAAACAATAAGTCCTTGTTCTGGAGAAAAATATAGCCAGTTTGATTTTTGGGAAGGTTCTTGGAATGTTTACAACACACAAAACAAATTAATAGGTACAAATAAGCTTATTAAAATGCAAAACAATTGTGTTATGCAAGAAAATTGGGAATCTAAAACTAGCCAAAGTAGAGGAACCAGTTATAATTATTATAACAAAACAGATGATTCTTGGAATCAAGTTTGGGTAGATAATTCAGGTTTTTCGTTGGTGTTAAAAGGCAATCTAGTTGATGGAAAAATGATTTTAAAAAGTGACATAATTAAAACTAATAAAGGAAATTACATCAACAAAATAACTTGGTCTAAAAATGATGATGGTTCTGTTACTCAAGTTTGGGAATATATTAATGAGCAAGGAAAAGTAATTTCTGAAGCCTTTAGAGGTATTTATAAAAAAGCCATTTAAAGTTTGGCACTATTTTAGTAGATTAGTAAAATATTAATAATAACAATTTTAATAGATTAGATGAAGACGAATTTAAAGATGAAATCTGTTTTTTTAGCATTCTTTTTGCTAATAAATGTAGTATCAGTTCAAGCGAACAATAATAATAAAGTTACAAACTCAGATCCAGAAAAAGATAAAGTTCTTATATACGTTTTAAAAAATATACTTACTAGAGGTCATTTTGTTGTTAAAGACATGAATGACGATTTTTCTGAACAAGTTTTTAATAGTTTTATAAACGGTTTAGATCCAAGCAAAAGATATTTTACACAACAAAATTTAAAAGAATTTTCTAAATATAAATATCAAATAGATAACCAATTATTGCAAGATGATTTATCATTTTACAAATTGGTTTATGGTCGTTTTATAGAAAAAATAAAAAATGCAAAATCTTATTATGGAGATTTATTAGCACAACCATTTAACTTTAATAAAAACGAAACTGTAGACTTAGATTTTGATAAAGTACCATTTGCTAAAAACGATAATCAATTGATAGATTATTGGAGAAAGCAATTAAAATTACAAACGCTTAGTAGAATTCAAGAACAAACTGATTTACAAGAAGCTAAACTAAAAAAAGACAAGAGTTTTAAAGTAAAGTCTTTTAAAACTTTAGAAAAAGAAGCTAGAGCAGAAGTACTTAAAAATATGGATGAGCTTTATATTAGAATTGAAGAGTTAGAGCACGAAGATTGGTTTTCTACTTTTTTAAATTCTGTAGTTGGTGCTTTTGATCCTCATACAACTTATATGGATCCAAATATCAAAGAAAGATTTGATCAAACTATGTCTGGTAAATTAGAAGGTATTGGAGCTCGTTTACAAAAAAAAGGAATTTACACGCATGTTTTTGAACTTGTTGCTGGAGGTCCTGCTTCAAAACAAGGCGAATTAGAACCTGGAGATATCATTCTAAAAGTTGCTCAAGGTAATGAAGAACCAATCGATATTGTGGGTATGCGTTTAGATGATGCTATTAAATTTATTAAAGGGCCAAAAGGAACTGAAGTACAACTTACAGTTAAAAAGAAACTAGATGGTTCTATAAAGACAATATCTATAATTAGAGATGTTGTACAATTAGATGAAACTTTTGTAAAATCTAGTATTGTTGAGAAAAACGGAAAAAAATACGGTATTATAGATTTACCAAGTTTTTACATAGACTTTTCAGACAATAATTACAGAGATTCTGCTAAGGATATGGAAAAAGAAATTGAAAGACTAAAAGCAGAAGGTGTAGTAGGATTAATTATAGATTTAAGAAATAATGGTGGTGGTTCTTTAAAAACAGCCATAGAAATTTCTGGTTTATTTATAGACAAAGGACCTATTGTTCAAGTTAAATACAGAGGAGAAAATCCAATAGTTAAAGGAGATATAGATCCTAAAATGCAATGGGATGGAGCAGTTGTTGTTTTAGTAAATGAGTTTTCTGCATCTGCATCAGAAATTTTTGCAGCTGCAATGCAAGATTATAAAAGAGCTGTAATTTTAGGAGGTAACCAAACTTATGGCAAAGGAACAGTACAAAATGTATTACCTATCAATCAGTTTTACCCTAATTACAAAAAAGATTTAGGATATTTAAAATTAACCATTCAAAAATTCTATAGAGTTAATGGTGGTTCTACTCAAAAAGAAGGAGTGTATTCAGATATAGCAATGCCAAGTAGATTAAGTTATATGGAATATGGAGAACGTGATTTAGATGGAGCTTTAGCATGGGATAAAGTAGACCAAGCAAAATATACACAAACTAATTCTTACTCAAATTTTGCTGATGTTGTGTACAACAGTAAAAACAGAATTGCAAATAGTGAGAATTTTCAATTAATTAATGAATACGCAAAGTGGCTCAAGAAAAATCAAGAAAACACAACCTATTCTTTAAATTATAAAAAGTTCTTCAAAGAAAATGAAATGAAAGAAAAAGAAGGAGAAAAATTTAAATCTGTTTTCGATTATTCTTCAAACTTAACTTTTACTTCTCCAAAATATGAGATGTCTTTATTTAAAGCAAATACAGATTTAAAAGACAAAAGAGTGGCTTGGCATAAAAATTTAGCAAAAGACATGTACATTTCTGAAGCTTTAAATGTATTGAGTGAATTAAAGCTTAGAGAAAAATCAGAAATTGTAAAAAATTAAATAATTAAATGATATAATATAAACCTGATATGCTAGAAAAACATATCAGGTTTTTTTATTTTTGAAGTATGGAATACAGTGTAAACTTTGCCACAAAATGGTCTGATTTTGATCCTAATAGACATATGCGTCATACTGCTTATAATGAGTATGCTGCAGAAGTAAGAATTAGATATTTTGCTGCTCAAAATTTTTCTATAGAAGAATTTACCAAACATAATATTGGCCCTATTCTATTTGAAGAATATGTTAGCTTTAGAAAAGAAATTCATTTAGGTGAAAACATAAGTGTTAATTTAAAAATCTCTGGACTATCAAAAAACAATGAACGTTGGAAATTAACTCATGAAGTTTTCAATGAGGCAGGACAATTATCAGCTATCATAAAAGTTTATGGTGCTTGGTTAGATTTAACAAAACGTAAATTAACTGTTCCTCCAAAAGAAGCAAGTCATCTATTTGAAAATAGTGAAAAAACAAATGATTTTGAAGAAATTATACTAAAAGCTAAATAGTCATATCAATTACTATTTTGCCTTTTACTTTTCTTTGCATCATATCTTCTAATGCTTTTGGTGCATTTTGTAAAGCGTATGTTTTGTCTATATGAGGATTTAATTTACCAGTTGTAAACCAAGTTAACAATTCTTTAATATTTTCTAAGCTTTTTTTAGGTTCCTTATGTGCAAAAGCACCCCAAAAAACACCTACAATACTTGCACCTTTGAGTAATGTTAAATTAATAGGTATTTTAGGAATTTCTCCATTAGCAAAACCAATTACTAAATGTCTACCTTTCCAAGCAATAGCTCTTAAAGCTAACTCAGAAAAATGACCCCCTACAGGATCATAAATTACATCTACACCTTTTCCGTTTGTTAATTCTTTAACTTTATCTTTAACACTTTCTTCTTTATAATTAATTACTTCATCTGCTCCAAATTGTTTGCATAAGTCTAATTTTTCTTTTGTAGAAGCAGCAGCAATTACTTTTGCTCCCATTAATTTAGCCAATTCTAATGCAGTTAACCCAACTCCACCAGAAGCACCAAGAATTAAAATAGTTTCATCTTTTTTAAGTTTAGCTCTATCTTTTAAAGCATGGTAAGAAGTACCATAAGCTAATAAAAAAGCAGATGCATTTACCATAGACATACCTTTAGGTTTTGGAAAACAATCTTTTGCCTTTAGTATTGCTTTTTCAGCATAACCTCCATAAGGAATAAAACCAACAACCTTATCTCCTACTTTTAAATGAGATACTTTATTTCCTACTTTTTCTATAATTCCTGATACATCACTCCCAGGAGAAAATGGAAATTCTGGTCTAAATTGGTATTTGCCTTGTATAATTAAAGTATCAGGAAAATTAACACTACAAGCTTTTACAGAGATTAAAACCTCATCTTCTTTTGGTAATGGGTTTTCTACTTCTATATAATCTAATGCCTCTGGTAGACCAAATTTATTACAGATAATTGCTTTCATGACTTAATTTTAGTTGCAACAATATAAGTCAATTATAAAAAACAAAAAAGCTTCTCAATAATTAGAGAAGCTTTTTGTACAGGCGGAGAGACTCGAACTCTCACACCTTTCGGCACTAGATCCTAAGTCTAGCGTGTCTACCAATTCCACCACGCCTGCAATTTGGACTGCAAATATAAACAATCACTCGAAATTACAAAGCCCTTCATTATTATTTTTATATTTTTGAATTTCTTTCAAATTAATAAAAAATGTCACATATAAAATCTTATATAAAAGAACACAAACAAACTTTCTTAGATGAATTAATAGAGTTATTAAAAATACCTTCTGTAAGTGCAGATTCAGCTTTTAAAAAAGATGTTTTACTTACAGCAGATTTTATTTTAAATAGCTTACATAAAGCTGGTTGTGACAAAGTAGAACTTTGTGAAACTCCTGGTTACCCAATAGTTTATGGTGAAAAAATAATTGATAAAAACTTACCAACAGTTCTTGTATATGGGCATTATGATGTGCAACCAGCAGATCCAATAGAATTATGGACTTCTCCTCCTTTTGAACCTGTTATAAAAGAAACTGAAATACATCCAGAAGGTGCAATTTTTGCAAGAGGTGCTTGTGATGATAAAGGACAAATGTATATGCATGTAAAAGCATTAGAATACATGACATCCACTGGTAATTTACCTTGTAATGTAAAATTTATGATAGAGGGTGAAGAAGAAGTAGGTTCTGAAAGTTTGTCTTGGTTTGTTCCAAGAAATAAAGAAAAATTAGCCAATGATATTATTTTAATTTCAGATACTGGAATGATAGCAAATACAATTCCTTCTATAACAACTGGTTTAAGAGGGCTTAGTTATGTAGAAGTAGAAGTTATAGGACCTAATAGAGATTTACATTCTGGTTTATATGGAGGTGCTGTAGCTAACCCTATTAATATCTTAACAAAGATGATAGCCTCATTACATGATGAAAATAACCATATTACTATACCTGGTTTTTATGATAATGTTGAAGAATTGTCAAAAGAAGAAAGAGAAGAAATGGCAAAAGCCCCATTTTCTTTAGAGAATTATAAAAAAGCTTTAGATATTGATGCTGTTTATGGTGAAGAAGGTTTTTCTACAAACGAACGTAATTCTATTAGACCAACATTAGACGTAAATGGAATTTGGGGAGGCTATACAGGTGAAGGTGCTAAAACAGTAATTGCAAGTAAGGCTTTTGCAAAAATTTCTATGCGTTTAGTGCCTAATCAAGACTGGAAAGAAATTACTGAATTATTTAAAAATCATTTTGAAAGTATTGCTCCAAAATCAGTAAAAGTAAAGGTAAAACCACATCATGGAGGTCAAGGTTATGTTACTCCAATTGATAATATTGGCTATCAAGCTGCCAGTAAAGCATATGAAACTACTTTTGGAAAAACACCTATACCACAAAGAAGTGGTGGTAGTATACCTATTGTATCACTTTTTGAAAAAGAACTAAAAAGCAAAACGATTTTAATGGGATTTGGTTTAAATTCTGACGCAATTCATTCTCCTAATGAACATTTTGGGGTTTGGAATTATTTAAAAGGTATAGAAACTATACCATATTTTTATAAATATTTTACAGAACTTTATAAAAATCAATAATAAACTAAGCTTAAATATTTGAAGTTAATATCATTTCAAATGGAAGCCAATAACAATGAAATTGAATAATATTTCTATATTGCAACAAATAAATTATAACTTTGCATTTTAAAGGAGTTAAAATGAAAAATCAAAACAAAATTAAAGTAGAATTAATGAAGAAAATATGTATAGTTTCTTTACTATTTTTGGCTTCATTTCAAGCAAATAGTCAAAATTTTGACAAATGGTCTGTAGATTTAGGGGGTGGTATTCATCAAATTGGAACCCCAATTTCAAATGGATATTCAGAAAATATATTTGGTCAAGGAAATTTAGGAGTTAGATATATGTTTAATGAACGTTTTGGTTTAAGATTAGACTTAGGATACAATCAATTTAGTGCTAATGAATTTAGCCAACCATTTACTTCTAATTTTTACAGAGTTTCTTTACAAGGAGTTGTAAATATGGGTAATGTTTTAAAATTTCATACTTGGACAAAAAGAATAAACTTACTTGCTCATGGTGGTATTGGTGTTGGTATTGTAAATGTAACTGATCCAGTAGTTTCTGGTAACGTATTTACACTTCCACTTAGTGTAGGAATTACACCACAATTTAAAATTTCTGATAGAATTGCTGTTTTTGCTGATTTTTCATCAATCATTAATTTTTATCAAGACATAAATTTTGATGGTGGAGCTGCTACAAGTTCTAGAGAATCAAATATTAGTCTTTTTAATACATCTATTGGTTTAAACATATCTTTTGGTAGATATAGAAAACTAGCTGATTTCTATTACGAAGAAAAAACTCCAGTTGAAAGTGAGTTAGATAAAATTAAAAAGCGTTTAACTACTGCAGAAAAAGAAATTGCAGATTTAAAAACTAAAGAAACTATTTCATCTCCAAACAAAGATCTAATTATGACAGAATTAGATGCTAGATATATCAAAAGAGACGAAGTAAAAGAAAATAAATATGCAGATGTTGTATCTGGAGGAAATGTAAGTTTTATCAAAGAACTTTTAAATAGAGGTTACATTAATGTTTATTTTGATGTAAATAAGTCTGAAATTCAAGAAGGTTCTTTAAATTCTGTAAACTACTTAAAACAATTTTTGATGGATAACCCAACTATAAGCGCAGACTTAATAGGTTATGCAGATGAAACAGGCTCAGCTAACAGAAATAAAACTTTATCTCAAAAAAGAGCAAAAAAGGTGTATGATGTACTTGTTGCTGCTGGTATAAATCCTTCTAGACTATCTTATTTTGGTGGTGGAGAAGATACTAGTGTTGGTGAATCTGCAAGACAATTTGCAAGAAAAGTTATCTTTAAATTAAGATAAAACTTTAATAATATTTTAAAAGAGCATCAATATTTAAAATATTGATGCTTTTTTAGTTTAAAGAAATATACCAAGTTGTTCTAAACCATAAATCATTCTGAGTATTATTTTTTATAAATTCACCCAATCTATAATCTAAACCAAATTCTATTCTATCCTTTTTGTAAATTTGATAACCTAAATAAGGAGTTATTCTAATTTTTAAATCTGTAAAATCATACAATAATTCATTACCTAGCTTTAAGTAAAACTCTTTAATATCAACTCTTTCTCCACTTAATGGTTTTTCTAAAGTAAATCTATACCTAGTTCTAAAAGTTGTTTGTCTTTTAGATTGATAAAATTGTTCAAAAGCAATTCTATGCGCAATTTTTATACTTGTTAATTGACTTACAAAATTGTAATGCTGAAAAATTCTATGAATAGTTTTATCATCTCTAAAACGAAGAATATAACCAAAGTTAAAAGATTGTTCAAAGTCTGTTTTTATTGATATAATTGAAGATATATCAACTAAACTATGTGAAAATTCATTATTATCATCAAGAATAAATGTTCTAGATTCTAAACTATTAACCCAGATATTCTTATTAGAAAGTTTTTTAGAAACGACTATTTTAGGTAAAAATCCTGTATTAAAATTAGATTGTGCAAAAAGTAAATTTGAACAACAAAAAGATAGTAAAAAACAGCAGAATGTTTTCATTAAAATTGAAGATTATCAGAATTTGGAATCGCAAACTTTAATGATTTTACAAGATCTCCTTTTGCATCAAATAAAAACTCATAAAGTTCATAGTTTTTATCTTTTTTTCCTTTTACCACTATTTCATAAAAAACATCAACCTCAATTGTATTATTGTAATACTTAACAAAAAGTTTGGTAAGCTCTTTTTGCAAACCTCTATATTGAAATTGAGTTTTTTTAATTCTGTATTTATCAAATCTGTCTTTAAATGTTTTTGTAATTTTTTCTTTAACTGAAGCTTCTATTTTAGAAAAAGATGTTTTCATTTCGACATCAATTAAAATTCCTTTTTCAGAAAACTCAACGCTAAACAAATGGTTTTCAAAACAAGTTTTTGCTTCAAAAGTTTTACCTTCATTACTAGCTTCTATATACCATTTTACTTTTTTAGGTAAGTTTAATTTATCAATAAAATCTAGTGCTTTATTGGGTGCTTCTGTAGATTTAATTCGATATTCTCTTTCTAGTTTTTCTTGACATTGTAGAGAAGAGACAATAATTAGTAAAAGGAAAAATAATATCTTTTTCATAAAATATTATTAGTCTTTTAAAATATAAGCCTTAATTATATAATCTACTTTTGGATATTTTTCTCTTAAAAATGTATTACCAAATTTAGAAATAGAGTCTTGTTTGTATCCTAATTTATCTCCATAACCATTATAAAATTTTAATACATTTTCTTTACCATCAACTACTTCTGCTACTACAGGAAATCCTGTTACTCCAGAATAGGCTAAAGTGTCTAATCTATAATTGTCTTTTAAATTTATAAATATCTGATTAGATCTTGTTTTTACTCCTCCTCTTGCAAAAGCAACAGTCATATTTTTATTTTTTTTAAGAACAGGTTCATCAATAATTCCTTTTTTACCCCAAGCATTATTAATAACTGTATCATTATGAATACCAAATTGAGCAACGAATTTTGGTACTACTCTAAAAATAGCTACATCTTGATAGTATTCTCTAGTAATTAACTGATAAAGTCTATCTACTCCTGCAGGAGACCATTCTCTCTTTGCTAGAATATCAAAATTTCCTTGAGTTGTTTCGAAACGAGCTTTAAAAGTTTCTGGTGCTTGTTTTGTTAACCATTTATCTTTGAATTTAACTGATGCACATGCAGATAAAAGAAGTAAACAAACAATTACATATATTTTTTTCATATTTATTTCTATTTAAGCAAAACAAAAATAACCAAATAACTTTTAAATGTTTTTTAACTCTACATTTGTAGAATTATATATTTTATTCTATGTTTGTAAAGTAAAATACATTTCTATGCAATTATCTAAAACAGAAGAGCAATTAATGCAATATCTATGGAAACGTAAAAAGGCTTTTTTAAAAGACTTATTAGAGGACTTTCCTAACCCTAAACCTGCAACAACAACTGTAGC
>Ga0209137_1002012_pt1 | contig 18519 bp, 17 predicted proteins | sample SaaInl5LU_22_DNA_FD_184642 | JGI IMG/M metagenome (GOLD analysis project Ga0209137, IMG submission 184642) | Marine microbial communities from expanding oxygen minimum zones in the Saanich Inlet - ESP_105LU_22_DNA (SPAdes) (version 2) | ecosystem: Environmental > Aquatic > Marine > Intertidal... | reverse complement strand
CAGCGCCATAAATTAGCCCTTCGGCTACGTGGGCTAGTGGACGGCATGACCGATATTTTAGCAGAAGCTCGTTATTTGAAAGCGGCGTTGCCTCAAATTCCGGGAGTTCGGCATCAGGGTAAAGTTTGAGTACTTCAGGGTGAATGATTTCGTCGAGAGCTTTAAATAGTTCAAAGCTACTGCCAAAGCTCAGGCCCATGCTGTCCAGTTGCGCATGCAATTTTGGGTAAAGAAACTTGCCGTAACTCACCATCAGTGCGGGTGCTGGTACGTCGGTAAGTTTGCTCAGCATGCCGATCAATGCCAAAATCTCGGTGTGATCATATGTCCCAACCGACGTATAGGCGCCGCCCGAGGGTAGGTCGCATTGGTCGATTAATTGTTCGGCAATTTCAAATCCAAAGGCTTCCTCCACTAAGTCAAAAAATTCGGTAAAAATAATACCTTTCATGATTTATCCGCCCGCTAATAGTTAGCATTTATTGCTCGCTGTAGCATATAACGCCTATCGAATAGAAGCAAAAGTTGATGGCCAGATTCGTACGGTTTTTGGGGCCGTAAATGTCAGGAATAGACTCTTTAAACATCATTCTGTCCTAGGGCCGCCGAGATTGCTCGTCGCCCACCTTAATCGTTGAAGATGCTTGGAGCAGCCGATAGCGGCCTCCCGTTTCTGCAGCAAGTCCTTGCAACCTGATCAGCGTGCCGGTAAGCCACTGCGAGCCTAGAAGTCTCGAGCGTCTTTTATGTTGAAAATTAACGTTAAAAAATAGTCACGTTTTGTCACTTTTGTCCCGTTTATCGTTACACTACTGTCGGAAGTCCACTCAATAAGACCCATGATTAAAGAGGCATCTGCATGAGCTCGTCTAAGTTGAAATTCCTAAGTGTTGCTGTTCCTTTGGCTCTTTCAAGCGCATTGTCACAGGCGCAGGGGCCGCTTGAAGAAATTATTGTTACTGCATCGAAACGAGCACAGACCCTACAAGAAGTTCCGATCGCTGTTACGGTCACGAGTGCCGAGACTATCGAGCAAGCTGAAATTCGTGACGTGTTAGATTTGCAATCTGTGGTTCCTTCATTAAGGGTATCTCAGCTGCAAAACTCCAACCAAACGACTTTTATTATTCGCGGCTTCGGTAACGGCGCTAATAACCCAGGTATCGAGCCTTCGGTAGCAGTCTTTGTGGATGGCGTGTATCGCTCACGTGCGCAGAGCCAGATTTCTGATCTGCCAAAACTTGAGCGCATTGAGGTCTTGCGTGGGCCACAGAGCACCCTGTTTGGTAAAAATGCGTCCGCTGGCGTGGTGAGTGTCGTGACTGCTGCACCGACATACGAGCCAGAGGGTTACGTCGAGTTGGGTGTGGGAAACTATAACAACCAAACGGCTAAGGGGTATTACAGCACTGGTTTAAACGATACGGTTGCATTAAGCCTGAGCGGCTCGATGAACAAGCGCGACGGCTACGCCGATAATCTAACAACGGGCAACGACGTTTCAGACCGAGATCGCTGGGGCGTGCGCGCAGATTTATTGATCGAGCCGTCCGAGACCAGCCGTATCCGCATCATCGCAGATTACGACGAGCTTGATGAAATATGCTGTACCGTGGCCAACGTTGTCAACGGCCCAACGGGCGCCGCGGTGGTGGCTTTGGGTGGTGCGCTTGACGCTGAAAACCCCTACAGCTACAAGGTGTATTACAATAACGACAGCATTAACATCGCCGAGAATAGTGGCATAACCATTAACGCTGAGTTCGATTTTGGGGGATTTGATGTGACGTCTGTGACGGCGTACCGCGACTCTTTTCTGAATCAGCCGTTCTCTGATGTCGATTTTGGCGGCGCCGATTTGATCGGTAATCAGCCTACCTCGACCGACATTCAAACCTTTACTCAAGAATTACGCATTTCCGGCAGTACCGATAGCACTGATTGGGTTGCCGGTATTTTCTATTTTGACGAAGATATTGATTATCGTAATGGTTTAGATTTTGGTGCGGCGTTCTCTGGTTATGTCGATATCTTAACGGGCGGTGCCGGTACCGTGTTGGGCTTAGAAGCTGTACTTGGCTATGCACCTGGTACTTTCCACAATGGCGTGGCAGTGCGTGAGTTCGCCAAGCAAAGTAACCAAGCAACATCGATTTTCGGGCAAATGGATATCGCGCTAAATGATCGTTTAACCGCGACTGTAGGGTTGAGCTACATTCAAGACGAAAAAGACACCAGCCTTCGCCAAGAGAATTCGGACGCGTTTTCGAAGCTAGATTTAGATGGACTTGACGGCTTTAATGCCCTGGTTGGGATTACGCTGGCCCAGCAGTTCCCATTGGTCTTCGGTGGTCTGCCATTCAGTGCTCAGAATATTGGCTTGGTGACCTCCACACCCGAGGGTGCAGCAGGTTTCTTACAGCTGCAGCAAGCGGTGGTGGCAGGCGTGTCGGCTGTAGATTTAACGAATCCCGCGCAAAATCCTTTGTTGGGCCTACAAGCTCTGCAATTCTTGCCGCAGTTATTGGGGTACCCCAACGCCGGCAACAGCGGCACCTCGGATGACTCTAAGGTCACCTATACCGCTCGCCTGGCCTATGACTGGAAGGACTCCATCAATGTGTATGCGAGCTTGTCAACGGGTTACAAGGCCACCTCGTGGAACTTGTCGCGCGATTCCCGTCCAACAGCCGCAGAGGTTTCCGCGCTAACCGCCGCAGGCGTGACGCTGCCTGCTAACCTCGTGCCTGGTACGCGCTTAGCAGGACCGGAAGAGAGCGAAGTGTTTGAACTGGGCCTGAAGGGTGCTTTTGATTGGGGCTTCGTGAACGTGGCTATATTTGACCAAACCATTAAAGGTTTCCAGTCGAACACCTTTACGGGTGCGGCGTTTACCCTGGCCAACGCGGGTAGCCAATCCGCTCAGGGCTTTGAGATTGATGTGGCGTACAACCCAACCGCTTCTCTGACCTTGGCCTTCTCGGGCGTGTTTTTGGATCCGAAATACGACAGCTTTAAGGCGTCTGCGCTAGGAGACTTATCAGGCACGCAACCCGGTGGTATTCATGAGCAAAGCCTGTCGCTTGCGGCTACCTATAACTTTGAATTGGGCGGCTATGAAGGCTATGTTCGCGCCGACTATCAGTACGAAAGCGAAGTGGATATTCAAGACGGCGGTGCCTTGAACCCATCGTTTGCGCCGCTTGCAGCCGTAGGCGCCGCAACGCGCGAGATGAACGTCGTCAATGCATCGGCGGGCATTGATGTTGACGGCTGGGAGGTGAGCCTTTGGGCGCGCAACTTGTTCAACGATGAGTACTTGCTGACCAACTTCCCTTCAGTCGCTCAGGCTGGCAGCTTCAATGGCTACCCAAGCCCACCTCGCACGTTTGGTGTGAATATTCGTAAAAACTTCTGATCAAATCGGGTCACATAGCGGATAACGACCAGGGGGCTTTAAGCCCCCTTTTCTTGGCTGGAGTTAGCAGGGATTGATCACCCGTTTAAGCGCCTTAACGTGGGCGACGGTCAATGATTTCATCGCCCGAATGTAACCGTCTCGCTGTTGCCGCCAAAGGTCGTATTCAGCCGGACTTGCTTGGCCGAGTAGGTTTTCTAGTTCATTGCTTGCCTGTTGAATATTGTCGGCTCGGCTCATGATTGGGGCGAGCCATTGCTGCACTCCTCCGGCGAAGTATTTGGCGATCACGGTTTCAAGGATGGTTCTTCGACTCTCCGGAATGCAGGCATGTTGTTGTGCGTACTCGCCTAGTGTTGTGTTCCAGCGACGAAAAAACTCGTGACCTGTTTGGGTGGCGGTAAGTATCAGACCGCCATCGCCTGACCGAAGAGTGTTCAAGTGAGCTTCGAACATTTGGTTGTTGGCGGCGTAGTCGCCCGTTAGCCAATTTTCCGCCATTGCTGTTATCGCATCTAAAGCTTGAAGTACCTGGTCGCTGGTGGTGTCGCTTGGGTAGCCTGCTGGCATTGGTTGCGGTTTCCAAAATTGGTGCCATTCTGGACCCGCGAGTACCGCATTGTGTATTTGCTGCGCTAGTTGTGTCTGCTTTAGTGCCTCGCTTTGCTCCAGTAGCGACACTAATTCTTGCTGGTCTGATTCGGATTTTAGGTGCGTAATGCAGGCGGGTGCATGGCGTAAAAATTCTAAATCCAGCAGTAAACGCTGTGATGGCGCTGCTAATTTCCCAAGACTCGAGTTTCGTTTGCCAATGGTGATTTGTAGCTCGCAGCCCGTTAATGCCAAAAAATCGAGCGTGCCAATATCGGTGCTTTGCAAATCGAGTTGTAAAGACTGTGGTCTTGGCTTGCGGGGTGCCTCAGCGATCTCTGTTGAATGGAAACTGATATCCAAGGTGCGACTAAGGCGAACCCCGTAGTCGCTGAGAGTGGCTTCGCCGTCATTGCTAGAACAGGCGGCGAAGCTTACCGATATGGCAATGAATAAAGCACGGTTTAGCCTCATCGCTAGGTGGGCTCTAGGCTCAATCCACTAGGGCTTTGATGCGATCGCGGAAGGCTAACAAGTTGCCAGCGGTTTCTGGAACACGTTGGCGCACCCAGCCGGCAAAGTTCATGGCGACGTATAAGTCGACGTCGGCGAGCGTTACGCTATTACCCACCAAGAAGTCTTTGCCTTCAAGTGCCGCATTGAGCACTTCCCAACAGTGCTCAATGCGCACTTGCCCGCGTTCGACTAGGGCGGGAATTTGCGCCAGGCTGACAGGACCTGGTAGAGCTCGACCTTCAAACGCAGGATTGCCGTTGCGTAACATGTCGGCCACGGCGCTTAGTAAGGTGGTAAAAATTTTATGGTCCCATTCAAGCACCTGGGCTTTCTCTAGAGCTGTTGACCCCATAAGTGGTGTGTCGGGGTTCAGTAATTCTAAGTACTGGCAAATCGCAATGACTTCGGTGAGCTGCTCGCCCGAATCTAACACCAAACAGGGTACGGTGCCGCTGGCATTAATGGCTTGGTATTCGGGTTTAAGCTGCTCGAGTGTGCCTAAATCAATTTGGGTGGTGGGCAGCTCCAAGCCTTTTAGCTTCATAAAGTAAACCAAACGCTGAGGATTAGGTGCTGGATCGTAGTTGTACAGATGCATAGGTCGGCCTTTTGACGGATTGTTCTTAGAGTTTGCCCAAATTATTACGCACTCACAAATGTTCCTGGTTTTTAATCTGGGTGTTTATCGCTATAATGCCGCCACTTTGTATAAAGGGGTAGGATCATGTTCAAAAAATCTGTGATTGCAATTTTTGCGGTAATGGTCGCGTCGGTTGCTTGGGCGCTGTCGGACAAACAGCGTGCCGATATTGAAGCGCGCATTGCACCCGCAGGCATGGTGTGTATGCAGGGTGATAACACCTGCGGTGGCGCTGGCGTTGCTGCGAGTTCTGGCCCGCGTTCAGGCGAACAGGTTTACAATACCTACTGCACCGCCTGTCACAGTGTAGGTGTGTTGGGTGCGCCTAAAACCGGCAGTGCTGATTGGGTCGCGCGAATCGAAGCCAAAGGTCTAGAGGCTGTGTATGCCAACGGTGTGAATGGTATTGGTGCGATGCCTGTTAAAGGCACTTGCGGTGACTGTTCTGACGACGAAATCCATGCGGCGATTGATTTCATGGTGCCGCAGGGCTAAGACCCGCTCAATCGCATAATGGCGCGCCTCGGCGCGCCATTTTTGTTTTAACCCAGTAGATTTCTAAGTCCGGCAAGTGTTTCTGATCCGCGCATTGCATTGACTTCGGCTGATTGTTCCTCATCGTCATAACGCTCTAGCAATTCTATGGGTAACTCATCTAAAAAGCGGCTGGGATCGCAACTCATGTTTTCGCCGAATTGGCGTCGCTTACGTGCATAAGAAATAGTGAGTGTCTCGCGAGCTCTGGTTATACCTACATAGGCAAGGCGCCGCTCTTCTTCTACGGTATCGGCTTCGATGCTATTCCGGTGCGGAAGGATATTCTCCTCAAAACCAATCAGATAGACGTGCGGAAATTCCAGGCCCTTAGCGGCGTGTAAGGTCATTAACTGAACGCTGTCGGGGCCCGAGCGCTCTTCTTCCTGCTGCTCCATAAGGTCGCGTAGCATTAGCCTGGCAATCGCTTCCTCTAGGGTTAGCCCTTGGTCTTCAATGACTTTGTCTAAGCTGGCGATTAAAAACTCGACGTTACCCATGCGCCTTGCTGCGACATCATCGGACGAGCTTGTTAACTGCAAGTGTCCTTCGTAGTTCAGTTCATCGATCATGGCGCGAATAGGCTTGGCGTCGCGTGCTTCAAAACATTCACGCTCCCAATGGGCAAGCCATTCCGCAAATTCAGCGAGAGCATTCTGTGCTGCTGAAGCAAGATTTTCGATCTGCCCAGCAGAGCCTGCAGCCTCTTTCAGGCTAATGTGGTGTTCGTGTGCATAACGCCCCACCGCTTCGAGTGTTACTGCGCCAATCTTACGTTTGGGTACATTGCAGATGCGCAAAAATGCGTTGTCATCGTCTGGGTTCACCAGTAAGCGCAAATAACACAGGATGTCTTTGACTTCGTTGCGCGCGAAAAATGAGGTGCCGCCGCTTAACTGATAAGGAATTTGAAAACGCTGAAGTTCCAATTCTAATAAGCGTGCTTGGTGGTTGCCTCGATACAAAATAGCGTACGCGCCATAGCGTAATCCGCGGCGCATTTTGTGGTCGATAATTTCAGCAACCACTTGCTCTGCTTCGCCGTGCTCATCTGCCGCGGCTTGTATCCGCACTTTGTCGCCTCGTCCTAGCTCGCTCCAAAGGGCTTTGTCGTAGATGTGTGGGTTATTGGCGATCAACTCGTTAGCACACCGTAAAATTGTCGCGGTCGAACGGTAGTTCTGCTCTAGTTTTATCACTTTTAGGTTTGGGAAATCTTCGCCCAAGGCGACTAAGTTTTCAGGTTTGGCGCCGCGCCAGGCGTAGATGGATTGGTCGTCGTCGCCCACCACGGTCAGGCCTGAATTGATACCCATAAGATGTCGAATGAGTTCATACTGGCTGCCATTCGTGTCTTGATATTCGTCGACCAGCATGTAACGAACGCGGTTTTGCCAGCGATCTTTCACCTCCGGTTGTTCGCGAAACAGTACGTTGGGTAAAAATATAAGATCGTCGAAGTCTAGGCTATTGTATGCGCGTAAGGCCCGTTGATAACGTTCATAGCAAGCGCTGTGCAGGATATCCAAATGGGTTTCGGCACTGCTTTGCGCTTGTTCGGGGGTAATACCATCGGCTTTGTAGGCGCTAATGGCGTTCAAGATCATGGGGGCTTGGTCGGGGTCGGTATTGAGCTCTTGAATAAGCAGCTCTTTCATGATCGTCACGGCATCTTGTTGGTCAAAGATGCTAAAACCTGGACGCAGGCCCAGGAAATGATGCTCTTTGCGAACAATCGATAAACCGAGTTGATGAAAAGTACTGACCCATAGGCCCTTGGCTTTCTCGCAGATGCCATTGACGCGGGTGCGCATTTCTCGCGCGGCTTTATTGGTAAAGGTTACCGCAACCACCTTTTTAGGGGGCAGCTCACACTGTTCGACCAAGTAGGCAATTTTTTGGGTGATGACACTGGTTTTGCCACTGCCCGCCCCGGCCAGCACCAAAAGAGGGCCGTCTAAGTAGCGCACGGCTTCACGTTGTGCTGGGTTCAGTGTGGTCACAAATAGGGTGCTCGGAAAAAGCGCTAGGTTACCAAACTTCGGCTGATAAAGCTGTTAGAAAGCACCACGGGTGAAGTTAATTTGTCGATAACTCAGGGCCTCAAGCATATGGTTTTTTTCAATCATGGGTGCGGCGGCTAAATCCGCTATGGTCCGAGCGACACGGAGCGCCCGATGCACTGAACGGCCTGACAGCTGAAACTTATCGGCGGCTAAGGTTAAGGTCTGTTTAGCTAGGTCACTGCAGTACTCATGCGCGAGGGTGTCGCCATGTGCGTCGGCGTTAAGCACGGTTTGCCGCTCATACGCACGCCCGCGGGCTTTGGCTACGCGATCGGCGACCGTAGCCGAGGACTCAGTTTGGCTGGTTTGTTCTAGCAAGGTTCTGGCATCTAAACGCTCGACTCGGCAGAACAAATCGATACGGTCTAGCAGCGGACCCGACAGACGGGCCTGATAGCGTTCGATTTGATCATTACTGCAGCGGCAGCGGCGTTCGGTGTCACCTAAATAGCCGCACGGGCAAGGATTGGCTGCTGCGACTAGCTGGAAATCTGCTGGATAGGTGACGCTGGCTTTGGCGCGATTAATTCGCACCGAGCCTGATTCAAGGGGCTCACGAAGCATATCGAGGGTGGCACGCGGAAATTCTGCAATCTCATCTAAGAATAATACGCCGCGATGAGCGAGCGTGATTTCTCCGGGTTTGGGTTTAGATCCACCGCCAACAAGGGCTACCGCGCTAGCACTGTGATGCGGTGCGCGAAAGGGTCTTTCGGGGTTTGCATTCGCACTCGTCATTAAGTCTTGAATTAAGCGAACCTCGAGCAGCTCAGATGAGGTTAAGGGTGGTAGTAGGCTGGCAAGTCGACTGGCAAGTAGGGTCTTTCCTGTACCCGGTGGTCCGTACAAAAAAACGTTGTGAGCTCCTGCTGCAGCAATTTCGAGGGCGCGTTTAGCTTCCAGCTGCCCGCGCACCTCACTAAGATCCGGTTGCTGCTGTTGTTGGTGTCTCACGTGGTTAGATTGAACGCGAACGGACTGAGAGCCACGTAACTGAGCGCAGACATCGATTAGTGACTCAGCACCCATAACAAAGCAATCGGGGACTTGGGCCGCGTGAGCGGCGCAAGCATGGCTTACTATGAGTTTGCAGTCTGCGTCGGCACAGGCGCGTGCGCTGGCAAGCACACCGGTGACGGGATGTAACGCCCCATCTAACCCCAACTCTCCGATAAACTCGTACTGCGATAAACTCTTCATGTTGATCTGCCCTGAGGCGGCCAACACCCCCAGTGCGATGGCTAAATCGAAACGTCCACCTTCTTTTGGTAAGTCGGCCGGTGCGAGATTAACGGTAATTTTGGCATCGGGAAAATCAAAGTGACTATTAATAATTGCGCTTCGTACTCGGTCTTTACTTTCACGCACGGTAGTTTCTGGCATGCCAACAAGATTAAAGCCAGGTAGGCCGCTACTTAGATGTGTTTCTACGCGGACCAAAGGAGCATCGATGCCCACTAATGCGCGAGCTTTAATAACAGATAATTGCATGGCTCTTCCTTGAGCAAATCATCAATTCAGTGCGCACACTGGCGCGAACGTTCTAGGTCTTGTTGTCTGCCTCGAGAGCGTTGATCTGGGTTTCGAGCTCAGCGATGCGCGTTTGCGCACGCGCGAGCAAGGCACACTGAGCGTCGAATTCCTCGCGTGTTACAACGTCGAGTTTGGCTAGCATCGTTTGCAGCAGAGCTTTGGAGTTTTTATCCAGCTCCTGCTTCAGACCGCTGTCTTCAGCCAGACCTTTAAATTGGTTTAACAAGTCACCAATAGGGGGCGGTTTAAGCGCCATATCTCTGTCTCCTATTCTTCGTGCACAGTGTAGGGCTTTGTGTTTGTGAGCGACAGTACCTTGTGCGCCAAAAGTCATCAATGTGATCCGGTTTGGTGCACCAACTTGGTGCTAGGCGCTTTTTTGGGGCGGCTTGCCGCTGTGATTCAGTCTTTTTTGTACCAAAAACCCCGGGGATTATTCTTCAAGTGTATGAATGTAAATGGAAAAAATAATTGTTGGCACGGCTGGTGCAAAGACATGCATGCAACAGATGCGCCACACCAAGTGCCGCTGGTTGAAGTGCACATATTACACACTCTGAAGGAGACAACACATGCTCAACAAAACAAAACTTTCCGCTCTGGTCGCTGCTTTAGCTCTAACGGGTGCCGCCCAAGCATCGGCAGAAATCAGTGGTAACGTATCTCTAGTATCTGATTATTCGTTCCGTGGTATTTCGCAAACTGGTGAAAAAGGCGCTATTCAAGGTGGGTTTGACTACGCCGCAGAGTCAGGTTTTTACGCGGGGACCTGGGCGTCTAACGTCGAGTTTGGTACCGAGTCGAGCACAGAAATGGACTACTACTTCGGCTACGCCGGCAGTATGGGCGATCTTGGCTATGACGTCAGCTATATCTACTTCGACTACGAAGGTGACGCGGAATTCGACTATCAAGAATACGCCGTAGCCTTCAGCTACGGAGATTTCAGCTTTGGTGTGAACTATTCGTCTGAGTACTTAGGCGACGGTGGCCCAGACTTCTTGTACCCCTACGTTGGCTACTCGATGGCATTAACCGAAGGTTTGTCACTTGACTTGCATTACGGTTACAGCGACATCGATGCGGCCGATTTTTGGGGTCCGGGTGAAGATTCGTACACAGACTACAGCGCAACCCTGGGCTTCAGTGCCGGTGGCGTTGACTTTGGTTTAGCCTTCGTGGGAACGGATCTAGATGACGATGTTGTCGCGGGTTCTGACGATCGCTTGATCTTCTCAATTTCAAAAAGTCTGTAATCGCATTACGGGAACGCAGCCCGTGCAGGGCTGCGCACGCAACAGGAGAGCAATATGAAACTCATAACAGCAATTGTTAAGCCATTTAAGCTTGATGACGTGCGCGAAGCGCTGTCAGAAATCGGAGTGCAGGGTATTACTGTGACCGAAGTTAAAGGCTTTGGGCGGCAGAAAGGACACACCGAGTTGTACCGAGGTGCGGAGTACGTGGTCGACTTTTTACCCAAGGTAAAAATTGAAATTGCGGTAGCGGACGCATTGGCGGATCAGACCATTGAGGCGATCACCAAAGCGGCCAATACCGGCAAAATTGGCGACGGTAAGGTGTTCGTTTCATCCTTAGAGCAGGTGATACGAATTCGAACAGGCGAAACCGGGGAAGAGGCTATTTAGTCATCCTGTAACTTACGAGAGAGCATTGTTATGGAAAACGAAATATTTCAATTACAGTACGCGCTCGATACCTTTTATTTTCTGGTATGCGGCGCCTTAGTCATGTGGATGGCAGCGGGCTTTTCTATGCTCGAGGCGGGCTTAGTACGAGCTAAGAACACCACTGAAATCTTAACCAAAAACGTCGCCTTGTACGCGATTGCATGCACCATGTATATGATTTGCGGCTACGCCATCATGTACGGCGGTGACATTTTCTTATCGGCGATTACTGGCGACGGTGTAACAGGTGCAGAAGAACCGGCTACCTACGCGCCGTCGGCCGACTTCTTCTTCCAGGTGGTATTCGTTGCAACCGCTATGTCGATTGTGTCGGGTGCGGTAGCAGAGCGCATGAAGCTCTGGGCATTCCTAGCCTTTGCAGTTGTCATGACGGGCTTCATCTACCCAATGGAAGGTTCGTGGACCTGGGGTGGTAATGCTGTATTCGGCATGTATACCTTGGGTGATCTTGGCTTCGCTGACTTCGCGGGTTCGGGCATTGTGCACATGGCAGGTGCTGCGGCAGCGCTAGCGGGTGTTTTGCTGGTCGGTGCACGTAAGGGTAAATATGGTGCGGATGGATCAATTCACCCAATTCCTGGTGCTAACCTACCTTTAGCCACGCTGGGTATGTTCATCTTGTGGATGGGTTGGTTCGGCTTCAACGGCGGTTCTGTGCTGGCGACGGCATCGGTCGAAAGCGCTAATGCGGTAGCGGTTGTATTCATGAACACTAACGCAGCGGCTGCGGGTGGCTTGATTGCAGCTCTGGTCACAGCGCGTTTCATGTTCGGTAAAGCTGACTTGACCATGGCCTTAAACGGCGCCTTGGCTGGCTTGGTTGCGATCACTGCAGGACCCGACACACCAACAGCCCTGCAGGCTACGATCTTCGGCGCGATCGGTGGCGTTTTGGTTGTGGCCTCGATCATCACGTTAGACAAGCTGAAAATCGACGACCCAGTCGGTGCAATTTCGGTTCACGGTGTGGTTGGTTTGTTAGGTCTTCTATTAGTACCAGTCACCAACGGCGATGTCACCTTTATGGGCCAAATCATCGGCGCGCTCACCATCTTTGGGTGGGTGTTTGTGACCAGCTTCATCGTATTTGCGATTATCAAAGCGGTTATCGGCCTGCGTGTCTCTGAGGAAGAAGAGTACGAAGGTGTCGATATCTCAGAATGCGGTATGGAAGCGTACCCAGAGTTCGGTGGATCGAACTAAAGTCTTGCGGGCACACCTATGTGTGCATCTTCGGGGGCCCTATGGCCCCCTTTTTTGCTTTATTATTAGGCTCAATCGCTGATTGATCCCATAGAATTTGTGTTAGGCTATAGCGATCAAAGACCCACAAGGATATACCTCATGAAATTGGTTACCGCGATTATTAAGCCGTTTAAAATGGACGACGTGCGCCTGGCTCTCTCGGAAATCGGCGTTCAGGGAATAACCGTTACGGAGGTCAAAGGCTTTGGCCGTCAGCGAGGACACACCGAACTGTATCGCGGCGCTGAGTACGTCGTAGACTTTCTGCCGAAGTTGAAACTTGAAATTGCCGTTGCCGAATCACAAGTAGATGCAACCATCGATGCAATCCTTAAATCTGCCAGCACTGGAAAAATTGGCGATGGCAAAATCTTTGTTTCACCTCTGGAGCAAGTGATTCGGATCCGCACCGGCGAAACTGGCGAAGAAGCGGTTTAAGCAACACTTAGACTTTGCGCGCGAAAGTCGATCCTGCGATGAGGCCAGCGCACGGACTCGTGATTTGTTTTGCGAACACTCAGTGCGCTGCTTTGACCGAGCGCGGTTGGCGAGGCTGTCGGCGAAAATGTCTGAGCACGAGACGATAGGCGAGTGCGAGTTTTTGAGCCGTCGCCATTAGCGCGAGGGCGCGAGCCAAGCAAATAACGAGGTGGGCGCGGAATAAACTCCTCTTTTCCCACAGCAAAAATTTAACCGATTGACTCAACCAGATCGGGCAATTCATCCAGCGACTGAATGGTCAAAGGCGGCTCGGAATCGTGTGGCCATTCGGCATTGGTCGCGTTGAGCCATATCGCATGAAAACCTGCATTGCGAGCACCGAGTACGTCATGCTCCCAATGGTCGCCGATATGGGCTGTTTGATGAGCGCTGAAGCCCGAGCGCTTTAGCGCCTCTTCAAACGCAATGGGTGCCGGTTTAGAGGCACCGACTTCTTCGGCCAGAATGGCAAAATCAAAGTATTCTGCAGCGTCGGTTTTGTAAACGTCAGCATTGCCGTTGGTTATGGCGCCCAAAGTATAGTGCGGATGCAGCAACTCGAGGACTCGCAGGGCGTTTTCGTAGAGCTCGACCTTGTGTCGAAAATGCAAGAAGACCCCGAAAGCTTCCTTTGCGCCCAGTCTCGCCTGTTCGGATGAATAGCCCGCGGCAAGCTGTAATTCGTACAGAGTTTGTTCGCGCATTTTACTGATGTGATGTGCAAGTTCGGGGTGGCGCTTCCAGACCGATTTTTTAAATTCGAACAGGCTCTCGTGCGTGTGCTGTTCGACGGAGCCCGGACGATGTTGTTTGAGCCAATCATTCTGCTCTTGCTCGGCGCGAATAAGTGCGGGCTTTACTGCCCACAAGGTGTCGTCAAGATCGAAGGTAATGAGTCGAAGTTGGCTCATGTTTTTCCTTTTTGGCGTCGGGCGCGGGGGTGGGCTGCGTCGTATGTTTTGGCCAAGTGCTGAAAGTCTAAGTGCGTGTAAATTTGCGTGGTGCTGATGTTGCTGTGACCCAACAGTTCTTGCACGGCACGCAAGTCACCGCTGGATTCCAGTAAGTGGCTGGCAAAGGAATGGCGCATCATATGGGGGTGAACATGAACTGAAATACCGTTGTGTCTGGCCAGTCGATCCAAGCGTGTTTGTATCGATCGGGTGGATAGCGCTTTACCCTGGCGCGTAGTGAATATTGGTGTATTAGGGTGTAAATCGCCCGCTCTAGGGTGTTGCTTCATCCAGGTGTTCAGCACCGTGAGCGCTACGCCGCCGATCGGGATCTGACGTGTCTTACTGCCTTTACCGGTGACCGTTACGATGCGTTGCTGTGTGTCGACTTGTGCCAGCGTTAGTGACTGTAGTTCCGATAAGCGGAGCCCACAAGAATACAATAGCTCTGCCATGGCGAGGTCGCGGGTATCAAGATCAGAGTCTGACGGTGCAATCAAGCACTGATTGATTTGGTCTGCATCCATGGCCTTGGGTAGTTTGCGGGCTTGCTTGGGTGCACTGACGCCGGCAGCTGGGTTGTGACTTAAACCAAACCGTTTGGCGCAAAATTGAAACCACGAACGAACCGACGATAAATGTCGAGCGATACTGGCGGGCGATAAGCCTTTGCGTCTTAGGCTGTTTGCCCAAGATCGCACGTGGTATTCCTTAATCGAATGAATGTTGTCTGCGTCGCTTGGCTCGAGTTGAGAGATAAAGCTGTCGATGTCACGTTGGTAGTGTTTTAGGGTGTGAACAGAGAGTTGTTTGATATCGCGCGCGTAGGTAATGAATTGCGCTGCAGCTTCGGTGGTGTTGAGCGCTGCATGCATGATGCGCTTAGCCGCTTAATCGAGCGGCTAAGCTATTGATAACGCTCGCTACGTGTTCAATAAACAAAGTACCCGTGTCGGAGCCGAAATCGTTAGCACTTTTGCTGCCAAGAGCAATTACGCCTTCTGGGGTTTTGTCGCCTAAAGTCACAATACAAGCCGATCCGGCAATGGCGGCCGGGCCAAATAAAAACCGCATTTCTACTTCACGCAGCGCGCCAGTGAAGGGTTTGCCAGTATTGATCAGACTACCAAGCGTGGCCTTGGCGGCATCGAGTGCATCGCTTGAATCAAACCACTTGAGTCCCGCATAAGCGTTGCCGAAACCGTCTTTGATGTGGCGCTCAAAGCTTTGCTTTAAGGCATCTTTCGAGCCGGCTTGGATCAAATCTTGGACCAGTACGCTGGTTAAGTGAAAGCGTTTATCGTTGTCTTCTGCAACGCGTGTGAGTTCGCCCAATTGATGGCGAAGCTCTACATTGCGTTCACGCAGGGCTGCTTGTTGGCGTTCGACTAGCGACACGGCGCCATGCCCTCCATGAGGTAAGCTTAGCTGGGTTAATAATTCCGCTTTGTCTTTAAAAAACTCTGGGTGTTCAAGCAGGTAGGCTTCAACTGCGCTATCGCTTAGGGTGTTTGGGTCTTGATTTTCGTTCACAACTAGGTCCGCTTATTCTGGTAGTACGCCATCGTATACAAAGGTGGCCGGCCCCGTCATTATGACCTGCTCGCCCATGCCCTGCCACTCTATTTGCAGAGTGCCGCCGGGTAAGTGGACGGATACAGGACTCACAAGACCTTGCGTTAGCATGCCGTGAATGGCTGCGGCGCAAGCGCCAGTGCCACAGGCTTCGGTTTCGCCGACACCACGCTCAAACACCCTAAGGTTCATTTCGTGTTCGTTAATCCGTTCGACGAAGCTAACGTTTACGCGGTTTGGAAATCGAGGGTGGGACTCGAGTATGGGCCCCAATTCGTCGACGGGGGCGGTCGCTACCGAGCTCACCCAAACGACTGCATGAGGGTTGCCAATCGCTAAGGCGCCCACTTTAATCTGCGACGCTTGGTCGGGGTATAAGGGTAAGTTGTAGTTAAGCGCTGCATCGTCGGCTACGAAGGGGATTTCGCTGGGCTTAAATGTTGGAATACCCATGGCGACCTTGACTTGCTGATCATCCAATACGCTGAGGGTCAGTAAGCCTCTCGCCGTCTCACACACAAATTCAGATTGGCTGGCGCTGCGCTGAGCAAAACGTGCCACGCAGCGAGCTCCGTTGCCGCAATGTTCGACTTCGGAGCCATCGGCGTTAAAGATGCGGTATTTAAAATCCACGCCTGTTTGTGTGGCCGGTTCTAGGACAAGTAGCTGATCAAAACCGACGCCGCGATGACGATCGCTCCACGCTAAAATGCGTTCTGATGTTAACTCCACATCTTGAGCGCGCAGGTCTAAGACGAAAAAGTCATTACCCAGGCCGTGCATTTTGGTAAAGCGAATGGTCATGGCAGCTCCTACAATAGGTGCTCGTGTTTAAACAAGTCTGCAACGGTTTCGCGTTCGCGCACAAGGTGCATCTGGTCGCCATCGATCATGATTTCGGCGGCGCGAGGGCGCGTGTTGTAGTTCGACGCCATCACGAAGCCATAAGCACCAGCACCGAGTACCGCTAGACGGTCGCCAGCGGATAATGCTAACCGTCGGTCTTTGCCTAAAAAGTCGCCGGTTTCGCACACTGGACCCACAATATTCCAGGCTTTTTCGGTCACGTCCGAGTTGACTTCAAGGGGCTTGATGTCCATCCACGCCTGATACAGTGCTGGGCGAAGCAGGTCATTCATGGCCGCATCAACGAGGGCAAAATTGTGCTTTTCGGTCGTCTTTAAGAAATCCACTTGCGTGATTAAGGTGCCGGCGTTGGCCACAATCGAGCGGCCCGGTTCGAGTATTAAGCCCAGACCGCGCGCGGCCAGTGGGCCTTTTAGGGCTTGCACGTAGTCGGTAATGTCGGGTGGCGTTTCGTCTTTGTAGCGAACCCCTAAACCGCCTCCGGCGTCGACGTGCTCTAGCACTATGCCTGCTTCGCGAAGGCGATCAACCAAATCTAATACGCGATCAAGCGCGTCTTTAAAGGGCGCAAGTTCGGTCAGCTGTGAGCCTATGTGGCAGTCGATGCCAATGACCCGTAAACCCTCAGTGGCATGAGCAAAGGTATAGGCCTGGTGGGCGTGCTCCATGCTAATACCGAATTTATTCTCTGCAAGGCCCGTCGAGATGTAAGGGTGTGTTTTCGCGTCGACGTCGGGGTTGACCCGCAATGATACGGGTGCCTCTTTGCCGAGTTCTTGCGCTACTTCAGCCAATAGCTCGAGTTCAGCTACCGATTCAACGTTAAAGCAGTGAATGCCAGCGTTTAGGGCCGCGACCATCTCTTCGCGTTTTTTAGCGACGCCAGAAAACACCATTTTATCAGCGCGTCCGCCGGCGGCTAAAACGCGCGCCAGCTCGCCCGCGCTTACAATGTCAAAGCCCGCGCCCAGCTCTGCCAGTAATTGCAATACGGCGAGGTTGCTGTTGGCTTTAACGGCGTAGCAAATCATGCCGGGGTGATCGCCCAAGGCATTTAAATAGGCGCTCATCGCTTCGGTAATGGCGGCCTTGCTGTAGACGTAACTCGGGGTGCCAAACCGATCGGCGACCTGGCTGAGTGCTATGTTTTCACAGCTCAGCGATGCGCCTGCGTAAGAAAAAAATGGAGGAAGCGTCACTGCGACTCCTTAGCCGTATTATCGCTTTTGTCTGCGGGCACCAAGGGGCCCATTTGCCCGCAGCCGCTCAGCAAGCCCAGGCAGGCAATAATCATAAGCAGTTTTTTCATAGCGCACGCTCCGCTACTTTTGCCAGAGCGCGCTGGCACGCAGCGCTGACTTGGTTGGGTGCTGTGCCGCCAATGTGATCGCGTGCTTTCAATGAACCTTCCAGTGTCAGGGCATCGAAAACATCCGCTTCAATCAGGTTATGAAAACCTTGCAGCTCTTCTAGGCTTAAATCACTTAAATCAATTTTCCGCTCGACGCACAGGCCCACGGCAGAGCCTACGACTTCGTGTGCGTCTCTAAACGGTAAGCCCTTGCGTACGAGGTAATCGGCCAAGTCGGTCGCTGTGGCAAAACCTTTCAGAGTCGCGGCACGCATGGCTTCGGCGTTGGGTTGAATATTAGGTACCATATCGGCAAACGCACGCAACGAGTCACGTACCGTGTCAATGGCGTCAAACAGTGGTTCTTTGTCTTCTTGGTTATCTTTGTTGTAGGCCAGAGGCTGACTTTTCATGAGCGTCAGCATAGACATTAAATGGCCATTCGTGCGGCCAGTTTTACCGCGCACCAGCTCGGGGACGTCGGGGTTTTTCTTTTGCGGCATGATCGACGAGCCTGTGCAAAAACGATCGGGCAAGCGCACAAAATCAAACTGCGCCGACGTCCATAGCACCAGCTCTTCCGACATGCGCGATAGGTGCGTCATGGTCAGTGCCGCAAAAGCACAAAACTCTACCGCGAAGTCGCGGTCAGAGACCGAATCCAGAGAGTTCTCGGTAGGTGCGCGAAACCCCAATGCACTGGCCGTTAGGTGGCGATCGATCGGATAGCTGGTTCCCGCGAGCGCAGCGGCGCCTAGGGGGCACATGTTCATGCGTTCGCGACAGTCGATTAAGCGCGAGTAGTCACGCTCGAGCATCTCGTTCCAAGCCAATAAGTGGTGACCAAACGACACCGGTTGCGCGGTTTGCAGGTGTGTAAAGCCGGGCATAATAGTCAGCGTGTGCTGCGCGGCTAGACCGATAATGCCATTTTGTAGCCGCGTAATTTCGGCGGCAATCACATCAATACTTTTGCGCAAGTGCAGTCGAATATCGGTTGCGACCTGATCGTTGCGCGAGCGCCCAGTGTGAAGTTTT
>Ga0209137_1002010_pt1 | contig 18520 bp, 7 predicted proteins | sample SaaInl5LU_22_DNA_FD_184642 | JGI IMG/M metagenome (GOLD analysis project Ga0209137, IMG submission 184642) | Marine microbial communities from expanding oxygen minimum zones in the Saanich Inlet - ESP_105LU_22_DNA (SPAdes) (version 2) | ecosystem: Environmental > Aquatic > Marine > Intertidal... | reverse complement strand
ATACCGCGGAGATGCTTGATATGCTGCTGGCGAAAAAGCGCGCCGCCGATCGTAAGAGCTGGCTCGAGACTAAAGGCAACCTGGCCGAGGTCGTGTAACTATATTAATAAAGACTTGATTACGAGTATGAACCTTGTAGTCTAGAGAACCTAAGAATTATTTTAAGTTTGAGGTTTGTTGTGAAAGATTTATTTGTTGATCGTTTGGTAAATGTAAGTGTGTTGGCTGGTGTTGCTCGCCTTGATTTCGCGCGGGTAGACAACGTTAATCCAGATGACAAGAAAATTCAGATGTCTAATTCTTACAGAGTTGCTTTGCCTATCGATGCGCTGGTCCATTTGGCAGAGCAGTCATCAAAAGTGGTTGAAGAACTTAAAAAGCAAGCTGCTAATCAAAGCGAGCCGCAAAGCAACGAATTGAACTGATGCAGTTGTTTAAGACCAGCCTCAGGCGATCGCTAGTTACCGCCTTAACGCTGGCGGCCAGCTGCGCGTTACCAAACTATGGTTTCACGACGGAGTTATCTCAGCTCGGAAAGCTCTACGCACTTGCGTCTGGTCATCCGTCAGTCTCGTTTGCGCGCAGCGAGCAGCGTATCGCCGAGTTTGATTTGGATACAGCGAAGTGGGGACATTACCCCTCACTTTCAGTCAATGGCGCTCAGCCGTTCGACGCTTCCTCATCGCTGACGCTAACGCTGGAGCAGCCGATCTACACGGCTGGGCGTACCGGTGCGCTGATAGGTGCTGCGAGTACTCGGCTGGACTCAGCAACAATTCGTATTGAAGAAGCGCTGCGAGATATACAGCTTGAAACGGCATCAGCCTACGTTGAAATGCTGCGTGCGCAGCGCCGGGTTCTTGATGCTGAGGCTAACATCCGCGAGCTAGAAAGGCTCTACGGGGTAATTGAACGCCGCGTAAAGCAAGAGGTCAGCGCCCGGGCAGAGCAGACTCTAGTGAAGGCTAGACTGCAGCAAGCTATATCTGATCGCCATCAATATATGGGACTTCTCGAATCGGCTAAAAACCGCATTCGCAGTGCCACAGGCGAATCAATCGAGGCTGTTAATTCGCTTAACTGCAGTCTAGTTGATGAGCTGAATGAAGTGGATCTTATTAACAAGGCCTATTCCGGTTCACCTCGATTGAAACGCATTGCAGAGGAGCGAAACAGCGCACTGTATGATGTCGATGCGGCTGAAGCAGAGCGTTACCCCAAGATAGTGGTTGGTGCCGAGCACGTCAGCAATCTCAATGCGTTTAACGATTCTGAATTTACGGCATACATTGGCATTCAGTATCAAATTCAAGACGGTTTCTCATTAGATTCGCGCATTGCGTCTGCACGTGCGCGGGTTGCATCTGTCGATGAGAGCGAGCGCGTGACTAAAGAACAGTTGCGTCAGCAGGTTGCTGGCCTGGTTCGCGATTATCAGGCGGCAAAGAATCAATTACCGCCTTTAACCGAACTGGTTGAATCAAATGAGGGGCTGATTGAGTCTTACCTCCGACAGTATAGGGCTGGCAAGAAAACCTGGTTGGATGTAATTAATGCTCAGCGTGAAATGATACAGGCACGTTTCTTGCTAACTGACTCCTACGCTGCGCAATGTGCCAGTGCTGCAAGATTGGAATTATTGACCGGTGCTACCTTGATAGCGGAAGAGTCGTAAAACGGGTTTGGACATGGAATTTGATGCGGCGTCTGTGAGTACCGAGAACGGACAGATGCAAAGTTTTGATGTAGAAGGACGACTCTTAAGTCGTCTAGCAGGTGTTCTGGGCCATGCGGTCCCAGCCCATCGTTTCAGTATGGTCGATCACTCCATTGACGGTGCCGATTTGGAAGGTTTAGACCTCCTGGATCGTTTGATCGAACGTTGGCGTACACGATTTCCATCAATGACGGCCGTAGATCAATCACTTGACAAATTAGACCCAGGCTCCTTCCCGTTGCTTTGGGTGTCGTCAGATGGAAAAAAAGCACTTCTCGTTCGCGGCACCCTTTCAAATAGGCTGATTGCTGAAGATGATCAAGGGAAAAAGCTTGATTTGCTCCTTGATGATGCGAAGTCTGGCTCCTTAATCGCGCTTCGAATAGAGGGTGTGGCCGAGGTTGAGGGAATGCGTGCCAACCGCTCTGCTAGCGAATGGTTCGCTACTGCTGTTCGGGCGCACCGCAGCATTTTCATGGAAGCTATTCTTGCCACATTTCTGATCAGTTTGATCGGCTTGGCTTCTGCGATGTACACCATGCAGGTGTATGACCGTGTAGTGCCAACCAAAGGTTACTCTACTCTAATGGTCCTAACGGTGGGCGTGGCTATTGCGATGGTGCTAGAGTTGGTCGCGAAACAGGTGAGAGCCCACATGGTGGACAGAGCCTGCAAAGCCATCGACCAGGATCTGAGTTCTGTGTTCTTTGGCAAAGCGTTAGATATTCGCCTTGATGCGCGACCGAAGACAGTCGGAACCTTCGCATCACAGATTCGCCACTTTGAGTCTGTGCGTAACTTCATGACCTCTTCGACACTATTCATATTTGCTGATGCGCCTTTTGCACTGTTCTTTGTCGGCGTTATCGCAATCATTGGTGGGCAGGTTGCACTCGTTCCGCTGTTAGTACTTCCGTTGTCTTTTTTACTGGGTATGTTTTTTCGCAAGCCGATCGAGCGCTACACCGCCATGCATATGGAAGAGTCAAATCGCAAGAATGGTTTGTTAATTGAGGCTATCGACGGAATAGAGTCGGTAAAATCTGTTAATGGCGAATGGAAGCTACTGGATCGTTGGCGTGAACTAACCGGTACCATTGCGCAGAGCGAGTTGAAAATGCGTGCGCTCTCGACGCTATCGACCAATATGACTCAGACGATGCAGCAGGTCAGCTATGTTGGCATGATCGCGGTCGGCGCGTACTTGATTACTCAAGGCGAGATTACCATGGGGGCGCTTATCGCCTGTTCTATCATCGGTGGTCGTGCATTGGCGCCGCTGGCACAGGTTCCAAACCTGATAGTGCAGTGGAAACAGGCCAAGATCGCGTTGGATGTTCTCGACAACATCATGGAGATGCCAGGCGAGCGTGAGCCTGAGGTACGTTTGGTGATTCCTGAGGGATGTGATGGACAGCTTCGAGTTGAGGAGGTGCAGTTTGGCTACCATCCAGAGATCCCGGCGTTACAGGTGCCGAAACTGGAAGTGAACTCAGGTGAGCGTATTGCCGTGCTTGGTAGTATTGGATCTGGCAAGTCTTCGCTGATTAAAGTGTTGGCTGGGTTGTACAAGCCGCAGCAAGGGCGTGTGTTTTTGGACGGCGTGGACACCTCCCTAATCGCTCCTGAATTCATCCGCGAGCATACAGGTTACCTGCCCCAAGATGTGCGTCTATTCAACGGCACTCTGCGTGATAACTTGGTGCTCGGGCTGCCATCACCTAACGATGAGACCATCCTTGCTGCCTGCAAACTCACGGGACTTGACCGGGTGATCCAGAGCAACCCTAAGGGACTGGAGTTGGAGATTGCTGAAGGCGGTCGAGGACTGTCTGGCGGGCAGCGTCAGCTAGTCGGCCTTACACGGATGTTGTTGCTGAAACCAAGTGTTCTGTTTCTTGATGAGCCTACAGCCTCTATGGATGCTCAGACAGAGATGATGGTAATGCGTCACCTTTTTAAAGAGATGCCTCGATCCTCCACGCTGGTTATTGTTACCCATAAGATTGCCATCCTTCCTCATGTGGATCGGGTGATTGTCATGGACAAAGGACGCATTATCCTAGACGGTCCCCGGGACAAAATTATGACGATGCTCAAGCAAGGCGAGAGTAAACCATCGCAACCAGCGCCGGCAAAGCCAAGTGTCTCCGGTCCTGGAGCAGACAAAGGGTGGGTAACTGAATTGAAGTCCGACTCGGAGAAGAAATCATGAAGCTGTTTTGGTTTCTTCAAGGGCCGGATGACCATTTCAGCAGCGCAGCAACTCGTAGAGCATTGCGGGGCCCGCGCTGGATTCTCATTCTGATGTTTTTGACCGTAGGAGCCTTTCTCGGTTGGTCGCAGTGGGCCAAGATCGATCAGATCACCCGAGCACCGGGAGAGGTTATTGCCAGCAGCAAAACTCAGGTAGTGCAGTCTCAAGAGGGCGGTATTTTAGAACGCCTGGCAGTAAAAGAGGGTGACCGGGTTGAACGTGGCGACATCGTTGCGGTGCTAGAGCGCACTCAGGCGGAGAGCGCATATCTAGAATCTCAAGCAAAGAAGGCCGGTTTACTTGCAGCGACAGCCCGGTTGCGTAGTGAGGTATTTGGTACTACTCTAGAATTCGATCCGATTCTTGAGACTTATCCAGGTTTTGTAGAAAACCAGCGCCAATTGTTTACCAAACGACAATCCTCTTTGAATGAGGAGGTTGAGTCGTTGGAATCGATGGCCGGTCTCATAAAGCAGGAACTGGCGTTGAACCGTCCGCTGCTGAAAACAGGGGATGTAAGTCGTACCGATGTTTTGCGCTTGGAGCGACAGCTGGCGGATATGGAGTCGCAGATAACAAATGTCAGAAATGAGTACTTCCGTGATGCCCAAGCGGAATTAAATAAGTTAGAAGAAGAGCTTGCGAGTGTCGAGCAACAGCTCAAACAGCGCGCAGATAAACTCAAGCAGACAACCCTGACTGCACCGGTGAACGGCATCGTAAAGAATATCGCGATAACGACAGAGGGCGGTGTTATTAGGCCGGGTGAGGAAATCATGCAGATCGTGCCCGTTGATGATCGGCTTATCATCGAGGCTAAGGTAACACCAGCTGATATTGCCTTCGTCCAACAAGGATTACCCGCAACTGTGAAAATTGATGCCTATGACTACACTATCTACGGGGATCTTGATGGGCGCTTAACCTACATCAGCGCTGACACTTTGCGCGAGCAGACCCAGTCTGAGCAGGAACCTTATTACAGAATTCAGGTAGAGACCGAAGGACGCCGTTTCAATGGCAAGGTCACAAAAGAACTCGAAATTTTGCCGGGCATGACCGCCATGGTAGAGATTAAAACGGGTACTAACACGGTACTCAGCTACATCACTAAACCGCTCGTGAAAACACTTTCCGAATCATTGGGCGAACGTTAGTCCAAATACGAAGCTAGGGAGCAACCACAGATGTTGAACGAAAAGCTATTACAACAAATCGAAAAGACCAATCCCGAACTCTCTGATGCTGTTGAGACGATTCGTCAACTTATGAAAGATGGCGCAACCACGGAGCAACTGCTTGCTGCATTGCAAGACGTTCTGGGTACACAGCCAGTATTGGAAGATATTACCGAGATTCAGCTAGAACAGATCGCTGAAGCGATCGAGAAGAAGCGCGACGAGGAAGAGGACTTTGTATCTCAGCTCGCGACAGCTGAAGAGGCGGCGCGTTGGGACCTTGCAACCGTTGACTCGCATGCAGCTGCATCTGAGCAGGTTGGTACTGCAACAGCAACTGATGCAGCACCGGCTGCAGCTGAGGGCGCTGCTGGTGCGGGCGCGGGTTCTGGTGCTGCTGCGGCGGGTGCCGGCATTAGCGCAGGTGCCCTTGCGGGTGGTCTTGGCGTTCTGGCATTGGCAGGTGCAGGTGGTGGCTCGTCATCCTCAGCGACTGTTACAAGCGGTCTTACAGTTACCCAGGCGATTGATGACACAGGTGCAAGCAATACTATCACTCTGACATTTACTTTTGATGAAGATGTCACTGGCTTTGATGCCTCGGATGTTACGGTTTCGGGCGGTACGAAAGGCACGTTTACCGCTGTAAGTGCTAACGAATATACGCTTGTAATTACCGGTGACGATCCCGCGACCGAGGTGACTTACTCGATCGCGCAAGGAGCTGGAGAGACGCTAGCTGATGGTACGGCGACAGCTGCAGTATCAGGTACTGTCGATCAGACTGGGCCAACGTATCAGAGCACACAGACGAATGTCGCGGATCAGGAAATCACCCTGATTTTTAGCGAGGACATGAGTGACTCAGTAGCCATTGGTGACGTGGCCTTCCGAGTTGATGATGCCGATGTCACTGCAACTGGTGTTTCAGTCGATGGCGCCAATATTACTTTCTCGTTTGCGCCGGGTACCTTTGCTGAGGGTGATCGAATTGATATCGACTACTTGGGTGCGTCAGTCGATGCACTGCAAGATGCCTCGGGCAACGATTATGCGGGTGATATTGATATTTCCAATATTACTCTGGCTGATGGTTACATCAAAGGCGCTACTGTCTACCTAGAGCTTGCGGATGGTAGCCGTGTTAACACCGGTATCGTGACTGACGCCAACGGTAACTTCTTCTTGACACCCGCGGCACAGGAGTTGATTGCCTCTTTCACCGGTGGATTCTCCATTGTGGCAGTTGGCGGTTACAACGTTGATACGGGTTTGCCTAACACGCAAGAGATGCGCGCGCCTCAGGGCTCTACTGTAATTAACCCTCTGACGACGCTTATCGATAAAGTCGCGCAGACAACTGGTGATGTAACTACTGCGCAAACTCTTGTTAAAGCATCATTGGGGATTACATCAACTCAGGACTTGACGACTTTTGATCCTATTTCCGCATCAAAAGATACTAGCGATGCAACAGCTGCTGCTGATGCGCTTGCGGTACAAAAAGCGGCTGCTGCAGTTGCGACCGTTATCGCTTACGCAGAGGCATCATCAGGCAGTGACTCGACCTCCGAAGCCGTTGTCGATGCAATGGTTGCGACTATTACGTCTGCCACTCCTACCATTGACCTGACCTCTGAGACGACTCTGCAAACACTGACAGGCCAGACCACAGTCACCGATCTAGATAGTGCGATCGATAACATTAACAGTGCAGCCGACGTCGACGCTGTTTCAGACAGCCAAGGTGCTCTTCTCGATACTACTGCACCTGCAGTACCAACAATCGCATTGACTGCTGCGAGTGATACAGGCTCTAGCAACACCGACGGTTTGGTGAACACTTCGACAGTTGACCTCAAAGTGTCTTTCAACACCTCGGCGAGCGATGGTACTGCGGTATCCCTCGGTAACACTATCGCTATCTACGAGAGCGCTGATCTCACGACCGCAGTTGCGACCCATGTCGTGACCGATGCTGATCTTAGCCGCGGGTACTACACATTCGCTGGCGTTTCACTTACCTCTGCTGAGACAGTTTGGGCTGCAGATGTGACTGATAAAGCGGGTAACCAGTCAGATATCAGTGAAGTTGTCACCGTGACTCAAGATACTGATGCGCCAACAGCTGGTATCGACTCTCCAATCTCTGAGGGTTACATCAATGCCGCTGAGGATGATGTGGCGTTGACCATCACCGGTACTGCAGTAGGTGCAGAAGCGGGTGAACGCGTAACTGTTACTTTGACTGACGGCACAAACAGCCGCGTCAAAACAGGCACTGTATCCGGCGAAGCTTTCTCGGTACGTGTTTCTGCATACGACCTGCAGCAGCTTGATGAAGGTACGATCACTGTTACTGCAAAAGTCGTGGATACTGCAGGTAACTTCGATGAAGACTCAGTCACTTACGTATACGACGCATCGGCTCCAGCCGCTCCAGGCAATCTGGCGCTGGCTTCAGATACGGGTGCTGACTCGACCGATGGTATCTCTAGCTCTATAGCAATCACTGAAATTTCCGGTGTAGAGGCTACTGCAACTGCGGAGTACAGCATCAATGGTGCTGCTTGGACTGAAAGCTACACAGCGCCTACAACTGATGGTGATTATACCATTCGTGCTCGCCAGACAGATGCGGCCGGAAACGTTTCAGAGATCTCTACAATTGACGTGACGCTGGATGCAACGGCTCCAACAGTTGCGACAGCAGCATTCAACGTAGATGAAGATACAACCGCCGTGGCGACGCTTGCAGCGGACGAAGCTGTTGTTTGGACTCTGGGTACAGGTGGCGATAATGCACTGTTCACCCTGTCCGAAGCAGGTGTTCTAGCGTTTGCTGAAGCACCAGACTTCGAAACTGATGCGACAAGCTACACAGTAAATGTGGTTGCAACAGATACGGCTGGCAACACAACTGAGCAGGCTATTGCCATCACTCTGGTTGACGTAAACGAAGCGCCAACCGTTGAGACAATTCCAGCACAGACGGCGGTTACCGATCAGTCATTTAGTCTAGACCTTGCGGATTACTTTGCGGACGAAGATGCAGCTGATGCAACCCTCTCTTACGCGCTTGAGGGTTCTCTGCCTGCAGGCCTAGCGTTGGTTGACGGCGTGGTCTCAGGTACTGCAACGGCGACAGCCGCAAACGCAGAGTTTACAGCCACAGCAACTGATTCAGCAGGTAACACGGTTTCACAGACCTTTACGCTGCAGTCAGTCCAAGCGCCTGCCATCGTCTCCTTCACTATGGAAGATGCAACAGGTGATACGACTACGGGTAATCAGGGCTCAGCTCTGACAGTAGTAGCAACCCTGTCTGAGCCGTTCACTCTAACGCTGAACAGCGCTACACCAAGCATTACGCTGAACTTCGGTGGTACTACTGCTGAAGCGACATACGCTTCTCACGACGGTACCGCCAAGACAATTGCCTTCACTGCAACTGCACCGGCGGGTGATACAACCAGCACATCTATCAGCGCGATTACGCTGGGCGCGGCAACACTAGTGGGTGATCTGAGTGGTCAGGCACTGATTACGGATGCCTACGGCGCGGCAAACACGACTTATGCGCTGGACAACACGGTAGCAGCGCCTGATGCGAATCTAGCAATAGATTCAGGTGAAAGCGCTGAAGATGATCTGACAAACGATGCGACAGTAAATGTGACGCTGGCAGAAGATGTGGCCTCTTGGGAGTACACCACTGACGGTGGCACTAACTGGAACGCAGGTACAGGTACCTCATTTGAGCTGGCCGATGACACAACTTACGCCGCGGGCGATCTGGGAGTGCGTCAGACTGACCTTGCTGGCAATACCAGCACAGTTAACTCAAATGACACCGCAGTTGTCACTGATATGACTGCACCAGCGTTCTCAACTTCAGCCGCACTGAGTATGGATGAGAACACAACGGCTGCCGGTGATGTGACTGCCGATGCTGATGCGGTTGCTTACGCACTGAGCGGTACAGATGCAACGGCCTTCTCAATTTCTGAGGCCGGCGCACTCTCACTCAACAACGCTGCAGATTTCGAAACTAGGGAAAGCTACACCTTGACGGTTACAGCAACTGATGCGGCTGGTAACAGCAAGACTCAGGATGTCACAGTAACCGTAAACGACGTGAACGACGCGCCAACAGCTGAAGGTACTGTGGCGACACAGACCGCAGTTGTTGACGGTGATGCATTTAGCCTAGATCTATCAACTGCGTTCGCTGACCAGGATGACAACATCACAGGCTACACCCTGACTGCAGGCACATTGCCGACAGGACTGTCTCTTGATGCTACAACAGGCGTTATTAGTGGCACTGCTACCGCAAGTACCTCGAGTGCAGTATCTGAGAGTGTAACCATCACCGCCACAGATGCTGGTGGTGAAACAGCAATCCAGACATTCGTGCTGCAGGCGCGTACAGTTGATGAGTTGGACAGCAATGCGCCAGTATTTATCTCGGGTGATAAGGGAGCGACTTTGTTCGATATCTTTGCTGCGGATGCGGTACTGTACACTGCTGTTGCCGATGATGAGACCGCGTTGACCTACTCGTTGGAGGCGGGTGTTGCCGACAACGATAAGTTCAATATCGACGGCGTCACAGGTGAGATTACTCTCAACTTGTCTGAATTCCCGGCACCCACCGGAGAGTACAACGATGAGTATGATTTTGCAGACGCCGGTTACTCACTAACTGTAACTGCAACGGATCTTGCCGGTAATACAGCGACTAAAGATGTTGAGGTTGACGTCACCCCTGTTGAGATTGTTGAGGGTAATCGTACGCTGCAAGATAGTGCTGTTACCGCCGAGATAGTCTCTTTTGCTGATTCGCTTCTCAGTGTAAATGTGGGAGTCGATTCAGGTCTGATCGACGATACTATTGAGTCTTACCAGATAACGTTGAGATATGTGACTGCTGATGTTGAGTCTGTAACTTTTACGGATGAAACCGGTTTTGCGGCTTCACCTGGTGCCACTACCGTGAACGATGACGGTACAAGCACTGTAGACTTCGCTGCATTTGCTCTAAGTGGAACTTTTGATATCACTACTGGCCCGATTTACAGTTTTGATTTGGCTCTAGCTGATGGAGTCTCGTCCACCCAGTTTGCACTGGAGTCTCCTGAGCTTCAGTTAACCGCTGGTGGGCTTGTTCAAGATGATACAGGTGCTACCGAGGTTATTTATGACAGTGGGTCTTCTGCAGGAGTTGTTGTAGGAACTGCAACAAGCGAAGGCTTTGGTATATCTGGTGAGGCAACTGTTACCGGTGGTGCTGGCGCAGATGTCTTCCACATCGATGAAACTGACGGCCTGCAGCTGACAATCACTGACTTCACTTCAGGTGAGGACGTGTTGGATGTTGGTTCAATCATGTATGACGACATTAATTGGAACTCATCTGATACGGGTTGGCAGAATGGTGATCTAAGCAACTACCAGGGCTACACAACTGGCGATGAGTTTGCTAACGGTATTGTGCGCCTGTCTGACGAGATTACTGCTGATAACTTCGTAGACACATACGGCTTCACCCAGAATGATGACGGTGAGTGGGTATCCACCTCAACTGACCTGAATCAGGCTGCGGGTGCCTTTATGTTGGATGCAAATACGCTGCTCCTGTTCGCGGACCTCAATCCTATGACGCGTGGCACCAGCGTTGGCTCTATTCAGATTACTCTGGGCGCAGGTAGTACCTTCAGCGTAGCTGACATAGCGCTATCAACACCATACTTGGTAACAGGTACAACAGGCGATGACGTGATCGACCTGATGAGCTACGTTGACGTAGATGTGTTGGACTCGCAAGAGTACGACGCAGGCATTGGCGGTGTAGTTGCTACGGGTAATGGCGGTGCAGATACCTTCGCGCTGGTAGAGGCAGATGGCAGCATGTACTCCATCACTGATTTCCAGACAGGCGAGGATACTATTGATGTGTCACGCATTATGACTTCTGAAGGCTACGAAAGCTTCTCCGAGTCCGCAACCGCTGCGTCTACGGGTGAGTTGCGTGTCGTTGAAGGTTCAGTCTTTGACACTGTGAAGGCTGCCCTTGACCCGAACGATGAACAAGACCTAGCGGCTATTGATGGACTCGTATCTCAGGCAGCTAAGCTTGCCGATATCGATAATGCGATGGGTATAGTCTACTCAGCTGAATACGGTGGGGCTCTGCTAATGGCGGATACCGATGCTGACGCTGGTTCTGTAGATCTAGAGTACCTGTTCTTGCGCATTGATGAGATCGCAATAAGCGATATCACAGTGGACAATATCGGAGTAGGTAACCCGCTCGCAGTCTAAGGCTGAAGTTTCTCGGGCGCCTCGTTTGGGACGTCCGTGTTCCCCAAATACCGCAACTGGATTTCCAGCTGCGCTATTTTTTGCATTTTGATTCTTATTCTGCGAAGCAGACTGCAAACCTATAAGAGCTTGGCTACGAAACATGAAGGATTTACAAGATGAATCTTGGTTCTTGTCGGGGCAAGATTCTGAATATTGGTCTACAAATAAGGATATAAAAGTCTAATTAATATGAGAGCGAGTTAACTACCATGAATCAGATTACACGCGTCTACTTTTTTGATTCCCGTGTCGAAAACATCCATCTGCTTGTATCCCAGTTGCCCCCTGGGGCCTCTTGGTATGTAATCCCCGCAGATGTTGATGGTCTTAGCTATATTGCGGATACGCTCGCTAATTATCAAAATCTCGATTCCGTCCATCTTGTCAGCCACGGCGACGACGCCTCGCTTAGCCTCGGTTCCACAACCCTAACCTCATCAAATATTGACCAATATGGAACAGAGCTAAGCGCTATTGGCGGCGCGTTGAGTGAAGAGGGTGATCTGCTTCTATATGGATGTGATGTGGCAGCAACTGACGAAGGTAAAAGCTTCGTCGATAGCCTTTCCGCGACAACCGGCGCAGACGTGGCAGCATCTGATGACATAACCGGTGCGCTGGGCGATTCAGCGCTAGAGTACAGCAGCGGTGACGTGACGGCCGAAGTACTGAATCTGAGCGGTGTGACCTCTCTCGGGGTTTTCACCGGCACGGATGGGGACGATACACTCACCGGTACCGAATCTGCCGATACCCTTACTGGCGCAGCAGGTAACGACTTAATCAATGCCTTGGGGGGTGACGATTACATTGAGGATGGTACGCAAAACGATACGATCTTGGCGGGCGCAGGTAATGACACAATCAACAATATCGGAGGGTCCGATTCCTTTGATGGTGGTGAGGGCGTTGATACCTTAATTAGTGATGTTACCCAGTTTGCCGCTGGTGAATTTGTCATAAATTTTGATACGACTACCGGAGTACATGGGCGTCAGAATAGTGATGTGGGACAGGACACGATAAGTGGACTTGAGAACTTCACTACCTACGGAACAATCGATGCCTTTGTGAAGGGTGGTGATGAAGCGAACAGCTTTAGCACGGATGCGGGTAGTGACACCCTAGATGGTGGGGCTGGGAATGACACTATTTCTGCCGGCGCTGGTATCGACTCTATCATTGGTTCATCAGGTGAGGATGTAGTTGACGGTGGCGATGGCGAGGACTTTTTAGATTACTCAGGCTTCGGTACAGCGATAAAAATAGATAGCAATACGGGTATCGCATCAGATGGGCTAGGTAACATAACGAACTTCTCGGGTATCGAAGATTTCATTGGTACCGCGTTTGATGATGAATTATACGGCCGTGATACAGATACCAGCATCGGAGTAGAGTTTAATGCGGTCAGCGGGGATATTCGAAATTACGAATACTTCAGAGGAGGCGACGGTGCAGACTATATTGATGGTCGCGGTGGCTACGATGAGATTCAACTTTCCCTGTCTCCCGTAGCTTTGACCATAGATTTGGCTACCGACACTCAGGCTGATGGGTTCGGCAACACTGATACTGTCCTGAATATCGAAGGTGTAGAGGCTACTAACTTTGATGACACGATCTATGGTAACTCAGAAGATAACAGCCTCGACGGCCGCTTTGGCAATGACTACATAGACGGGCGTGGCGGTTTTGACTTTGCCGAATACAACGGCTCGAGCAGAACTGGGCTTGTAGCAAACTTAGCTACTGGTATTGCTCAGTACGAACGCACCTCTGATAACACGCCCTACACCGATACGCTGGTTAATATTGAAGGTGTAATTGGAACCGCTAATTCTGATTCGATCACTGGTGATAGTGGGGTAAATAAGCTATACGGCGGTGATGGAAATGACATTTTATCGGGCGCGGGTGGCGACGACTTCTTGCAGGATGGTTCGGGGAATGACTCGGTTTACGGCGGTGAAGGTAACGATACGATCAATAACATCGGCGGCAGCGATCTCTTTGACGGTGGTAGTGGCGAAGATACGCTGATTACAAATGTTACTGGTATTGAGGATGGTATCATTGCGAATGCCGGCGTGCCTGCGGAAAGTATAGCAGTCGGCTTCAACGCGAATCTTGGTACACACGGGGTAATTGACTCCTCTGTTGGACAAGACACGGTTACCAGCATCGAGAACTTTACCTTTATTGGCAATATGGATGCTGTGGCAATCGGTGATAGCGGTAATAACCGTTTGGTCACTGATTTAGGCGATGACACCCTAGAGGGTGGAGCAGGTGATGATTACCTGTATGCGGGGTCCGGTAATAACAGCCTCTCCGGCGGCGACGGGCAAGACTTCATTCGTGACGGTCAAGGAAATGAGACTATTCTGGGCGGTTCAGGCAACGATACAATTGAGGCTTGGGACGGCGGTAGCGACTCAATTAATGCTGGTGCTGGCGACGATAAAATTTACTCGGATGCCTGGTATTTTCAATGGAATGATACTGCCACTATACCGACTGATCGTGTAGACACAGTCGATGGCGGTGACGGCTACGATGTCCTGACTATCGATACTTGGGGTGGTAACCCACCGGAGGGTACCTTCACTACGGACGTTCTTGCTGCTGCTACGGATGGTAGTTCTGCTACCTACCGTGTGTATGCAAATGACGATCCGAAGCAGGATTTCCGCGTGGTTATGAATTCGGATGGTAGCGGCACGATCGCATACAACTACGCCGACCCCTCTGACCCGACACCAGCTCCTTTTACCTTCATGACTTTCAGTAATATCGAAGGACTGCAATTTAACACCCTTAACGAGACTATTCTTCGCGACTGGATTGGCGGTAGTAATCGCTGGGCAGGCTTTACAGCAGATCTTGTAAACGGTGTTGAGCAGGGCGCACCACAAGAGAGTTGGTACATCCCTATCGTCGGTACCGATGGGAACGACAATCTCGTGCTTGCTGATGAGCTATCTGCACTGGGTTATGACACGAGTGATTATGGCTTAACTGTTCGCATTAATTTGCGAGCGGGTGATGACTATATTGATCTTAATGGTGTAAACGCTCGGGTCGAGATATACGACGATCTTGGTGATGATACCTACTTCAAAAGTGACTTCGGCAATGAGGTACTCCTGCTTGATGTCGGCACTGGCTCAAATACCTTTGATATAAATAATGAGTTTGTGATGCGTGCAAACGCATTCGAGAGCGAGGAGGGCTTTGCTGCCTCAACGCTCAGCGCCAACCTTGCACAAGCAGAGCTCCATATAACAAGTGAGTCGGCTGCTCTGGAGATTTCCTATGGTTCAGTGTTGGCGCAATCCTACTTCTTCAATACCTCAGGAGAGTTGGTTTTCCGCGAGTATGAATCAGATGGTGTGACTTTCAGTGAGAACACCATAACCGACCCACGTCAGTGGAAGGAGCTGCTGACCAGGTTTAGATCTGATGATGGTGAAACGCTCTCTGTGCTTCAGGTTAGGGCCGAATCGGATACAAAAGAGCTGTCTTACATTCTATCCGAAGCAGGCACGACTAATGACGTTGTAGGCGATGCTGAGGATAACTTCTTTCGTGATACAGAGCTCAGCGAACACTTCTTCGGACTAGAGGGGAATGACCGAATTGAGGCCTGGGATGGCGGCAATGATACCCTTGATGGTGGTGCTGGCGACGATACCCTGTGGGTCGACGCCTGGTATTTCCAACGCGAGGGTTCTCCACACAGTCTGGATTCAGTGATTGGGGGTGAGGGTTACGATGTCCTTCATCTGGACACGCGCGGGGGCGACCCCTATCCCGGTGAATATTTGATCGATTTGGTGAGTGGTAGCGAGGGTGGTACTTCCGCAACCTACCGTGTCTACTCTGATGCAGATCCGCAAGAGGACTATCAAGTTGTTCTCAACGCAGATGGGTCTGGCGAGGTCTACTACAACTACTATCTAGACGAACTAAACGCGCCTATCAAGTTTGTTGAGTTTGAGAGTATTGAACGCCTCGAGTTTAACGAAGCGAGGCAGACCTTCCTAAAAGGTGATGATCGTCTGCGTTGGGCTGGATTTAACCTTGATGGAACCGCTGTAACTTCGCTAAATGCTACGGATCCTTTAGCGGCAGTTACTCGCACTTTTAATTTCGGCGAAAGCACCTACTACCTGATTGATTCAGATACAAGCTACGCAGCAGCACAAGCCTACGCGACAGCGCTGGGTGGCTACTTATTAGAGATAGATTCTGAGGCAGAAAACCAGTTTGTTTTCGAATCAATAATTCCAACACTTCAATGGACTAACCGAGTCTATTTGGGTATCTCTGACCAAGCTTATGAAGGCCTCTGGATGACTGACGACGGTCGCATTCTGGAGTACTCAGATTGGGGTGAATTTGAGCCGAACGATTGGCACGATGGCGAAGATATCGCAGTTATAGAATTGGGCAACTTCTTCAACGGTGAAAACGACCTTGGCGGTTGGAATGACGGTCAGTACACGGGTGTGCCTTTTGTAGTGGAGGTGGGGGCACAATCAGCAGGATTGAGCTACCGCATGAGCACTCTGACCGTAGATACCTTTGTAGCGGGTGACAATCTGCTATTCGGGGGCGATGGTTCGCAGCGCTTAACCGCTGCTGACACCTCAAGTTGGATCTATGCCGCCGGCGGAAATGACACTCTAACCGGTGGAAACGGCGACGATACATTGCAGGGTGGTGCCGGTAATGACCTTCTCTCCGGTGCACTCGGACACGATAGTCTCAGCGGTGAAGAAGGTGCAGATACCTTAAGCGGAGAGGCCGGAGATGATACTCTGCGCGGTGGTGAGGGTAACGATTCACTACGAGGTGGTGAGGGTAACGATGAACTCTTTGGTAACCAGGGTGATGATGTTCTAGACGGCGGTTCTGGCGACGATTACCTCGATGGTCAATTTGGTGCGGACACACTTTTTGGAGGTGACGGCAGTGACCGTTTCCGACTGGATAATGAAAATGCTGTTGCTAACCAAGTGGTCGATGGTGGTACCGGGCGAGATACGGTCGATTATGGGCATATCCAATCAGCAGTAACTATCGACTTGGCAGCGGGTACAGCGACAGGAGATGGAATTGGGTCGGATACACTTACTAGTATTGAGCGAGTAGTCACCACCCAGTTCAACGATACCGTTTATGGCAGTGATCGTGATGATGAGTGGGAAATATTCGTCATGGGCACTGGTGATGACTGGGCCGACGGACGCGGGGGTAATGATTTCATCGCGAACGGGCAAGCGGAGAATTCAGTAACGGTCGACTTGTCTGCTAACAAGGTTTACGGGGGCGCCTTAGGTACCGATACCATTTTCAATTTTGAAGGTGTTGGCGGCTCCAACTACAGCGATACGTTGATAGGGGATGATGGCGATAATGTCTTCTTGCCTGACGATCAGCTTGGGCGCTCCCACATGAATAACTACCTTGTCGGTGGTGTCGACACTGTCGATGGGGGGCTTGGGGTAGACGGTGTCTCCTACTCCAATACTTACTTCCAGGGCAATGAGCTAACCGGCATCCAGGTTGATCTGGCTTTGGGGCAGCTGATAGATCCCGCTGGTAATCAAGATGTTCTGATTTCAATCGAGAATGCTGTAGGCACGTCATCAAGCGACACTTTCAGAGGCGATGCCGGCAATAACAAGTTTGAGGGGCTTGACGGAGACGACCAATTCTATGCCGGCGCGGGACAGGATACTGTTTTTGGTGGTGAAGGTGCGGATACGCTCTATGTTAACGGCAACCGAGCTGATTATGTTCTTGGAACCGGCTTAGAGACTACCTATGTACTAACTACGATTGGAAATCCTGATGATTCGGTGAGTTTCTCAGCGATTGAATCGATAGTTTTCAACGACGAAACTCTTGAAATTACTGAGGGTATTTCCGGCAAGGTGTACCACTGGAACAGTCATCAGCTTCTCGATAACGTAGAAGTGCGAATGAACTCGGAGCTATTCACAACAACGGATTCGTTGTTTGGGTTAGCAAATTTACGTGTAGGTGATCAGGGCGAAACCATCGTTGATGTCACTTTCGATGCGGGCACGGATCAGATCGATACCGTAGATTTAACACTTACCTTTGATGCAGAGGCTTCGGGCAGTTTTGTTTGGAACAGCACGCTACAAGCAGATGGCTGGCAGCCACAGGTAAATCCAGCTGACGCCTCGACGAGTTTTAGTGCCTTTAAGTCGTCTGGAACCTCAACGGGTTTGCTTACGCTCGGAACGCTCTCGTTGACTGGAGTCGACAGTACCGATTTTAATGTTGGGCTGATAAATGGAGTAACAGCGCTCACAAACCTTGAAACCTTCCATGCGGATACGACGGCTGGTGCCGTCTCATACCGCTTTGATACCGATTCAGTAGGTGGATTTTCTGGCGTAGCCAGCGACTCGCTGGATTACACCCTAGATGGCGTGCGTGAATTGACGGAGGTTGAAACGGGGCGCGTTGTTAGTGCGTCAGATGCACTCTCCGCACTCAAGCTGGCGGTTGGTATTAACCCTAATGCAACACTCGAAGTCAGTCCGTACCAACTTTTAGCGGCAGATGTTAACCAAGATGGTCGAGTGAGCGCAGCTGATGCGTTGTCTATTCTGAAGATGGCCGTAGGTCTGGAAGGTGCACCTGAGCGCGAATGGATCTTCATCAACGAGACGGAAGATTTCCTCAATGCGGATGAAACCGTCTTTAATCGCCAGAATATCGAGTGGGAACAACTTAATCAGTTTACCGGTGTAGGTGACTTCAATATGGTCGCGCTACTGAAAGGTGATGTAAACGGCTCTTGGCCAGCGCCTGAGGAGACCGGACTGGAAACCTTGCCAGATAGCTACTTCACAGATCTTGAAGCAGCCGGTGTAGCACCTGCCGAGCAGTGGTGGGTTGTGTAGCCAGTCATTCTGACTAATCAAGATAATCGCCGCCTCAAGCGAGGCGGCG
>Ga0209137_1002004_pt1 | contig 18549 bp, 15 predicted proteins | sample SaaInl5LU_22_DNA_FD_184642 | JGI IMG/M metagenome (GOLD analysis project Ga0209137, IMG submission 184642) | Marine microbial communities from expanding oxygen minimum zones in the Saanich Inlet - ESP_105LU_22_DNA (SPAdes) (version 2) | ecosystem: Environmental > Aquatic > Marine > Intertidal... | reverse complement strand
CCGGTGAAATAAGCGCCAGAATGAGCGTGCCGACGAATGAAATCGACTTGATTCTTGAAAACACTTGAGGCTCCTTAAGATAAACCTGCACATAGCTACTACCTGTATAGATAACTTAGCAGATAAGCTAACTTATCTTTTGAAAAATTGCAAGCGACAATTTGGTCGTGTTTTTTGAGAGTTTTGAAGACAGCTAATCGCGTCCTCAGACAGGTAGCAAGCCGTCACAACGGTGGGCGACAAGAGCAACTCTCTCCTAGGTAAATGCAGAACCCCCGGTCCTAAGACCGGGGGTTCTGGGTTACTAGTTATTTAGAACAAATAGTTCTAAGGATTAGTAGCTGTATGCAGAGCGAGCTGAGCGCACTCCGTCAACGTAGATCTCTAGGACGTTCTTCTGTCCTTCGACTAGGTCAACTGTGCGAACTAGGTAGTAAGACCCGTTAGCTTCACGAAGCTTGGCATCGGTTTCGTCAACTGCCCGAACCCAGGCAACCTCTTTGCCATTGACCATGAACTGAACCTTGCCAGCACCAACGATGTTTTTTGCGTACATCTTTACCGGGCCATTAGTTAGGTTTTTGGTCCAGCTGCCTGTGATCAGGTCCTCGACGCAAGTTTGAGCAGGAATGTCGAAGGCGTCCTGGTGGGTAAGGGTTCCGTGGGAAGAGTTGATAACTAGATCAACGTCTTGCCCTGGTGTCAGTCCTGCAGGGAATGCCAAGACAAGCTTGGTGGCGGTGTTTTCAAGAACAGTGACTGATTTGCCCTGAACAGAAGCTGTTACTCCTGAAAGCCTTGTGCCAGTGATGGTTATTGACTTGGGTGTGCAGACATCCAGGGTTCTAGATGAGAAGTTTTGTAGCAGTGGGCCGGCGTATGGGGCTGCGGCTGTTGCTGGTTCTGGGGCTGGTGCAATACTCCAAAGCTCGAAACCGGTTGTTCCGTCGTCGGCCGCGAAAAAGAACCCCATGGATGTAGCCGCGAATTGCGGCCCCCACCCCATCCCGTCATCAATTCCATTTCCAGTTGGATTTATGTCTATGACAGTTGCACTCGTGCCGTCGTATTCCCATAACTCATAGCCAGTTCCGCCGTAGGCCGCAAAGTAGAGATTGTCTTCAAAAACTCCCAGGGAGCTGGGATAGGAAGAGTTGCTGCCGGGGTTTATGTCCTGCACTAGGTACACTGATCCAGTGCTGTCATAGGACCAAAGTTCGTAACCTTGGCCCCCACCGTCGTCCGCCGCAAAATACAGTTTGTTGTTGAAGAGGGTTAGGTAGTGGGGGGTGCTGGAGGAGGAGCCGAGTCTAATATCCTTTGCGTTGGCTGCTGAACTAGTGCCGTCATAGGACCAAAGTTCGCGACCTTGTGCAACTACGTAGGCGCTAAAGTACAGTTTGTTGTTGAACACGGTCAAATACTGTGGCTGGCTTCCGCCTATTCCGACGCGAATGTCTTGAACCATTGTTGCTAAGCCAGTACCGTCGTCATACACCCAAAGCTCGGACCCATCTGTCCCGTTAGTAGCGCTGAAGTAAAGCTTGTTGTTGAATACCGTGAAGCCCTCAGGGCTGGAGCTCTGTGTCGGGTGGATGTTCTGGACCATTGTTGCTGAGCCAGTACCGTCGTCATAAACCCAAAGCTCGTAACCGTCTGTCCCGTTAGTAGCGCTGAAGTAAAGCTTGTTGTTGAATACGGTAAAGCCGTAAGGGTTGGAGCTCCCTGTCGGGTGGATGTTCTGGACCATTGTTGCTAAGCCAGTACCGGCGTCATACACCCAAAGCTCGTACCCGTTTGTCCCGTCAGTAGCGTTGAAATATAGCTTGGCATTATAGACAATCGGGGCACTGTAAAAGCTAGAGGCTGACCCAGATGCTATGTCCTGGACTAGGCTCGGGGGGTTTGTCCCGTCGTACACCCGAAGTTCGAAGCCATTCACAGGGTCGGACGCCGGGAAATAATACTTGCCGTTCAGAACAGCTCCTCGAAGAGGCTCGGAGCCGCCTGCACCCGGAATACTGTCCGCAACCTGTGTCGGAGCTTGATTATCTGCGCTACTTGGAACTGCCGTTATTTGCAAGGCGATGAGTGCGATGGCAAGCGAACTGGCCCAGTTCCGGATTATCGAATTCATGTTCTGCTCCTATGTCAACCCTGAAGGTTGCATGTCAGTTATCAAGACATGAATGTGGCGCAAATGTCCGGAAAGTATGTCCAACCCAACTTATCAGCAATCTTCCTAAAGGCGAGGGGGCTTTCGCAAATACCATCGGCTCACCCAAAGTTTTGATCTGGACTCCTGGGTGGGCGGGTTAAATGCAGAACCCCCGGTCCTAAGACCGGGGGTTCTGGGTTACTAGTTATTTAGAACAAATAGTTCTAAGGATTAGTAGCTGTATGCAGAGCGAGCTGAGCGCACTCCGTCAACGTAGATCTCTAGGACGTTCTTCTGTCCCTCGACTAGGTCAACTGTGCGAACAAGATAATAGGACCCGTTAGCTTCACGAAGCTTGGAGTCGGTTTCGTCAACTGCGTTGACCCATGCAATCTCCTCGCCGTTCACCATGAACTGGATCTTGCCAGCACCAACAATGTTTTTGGCATACATCTTTACTGACCCGTTGTTTAGGTTCTTGGTCCAAGTGCTTGTGATCAGATCATCAACGCAAGTTTGAACGGGAATATCAAAGGCGTCTTGGTGGGTGAGGGTTCCGGAGGAAGAGTTAATTACTAGGTCAACATTATTGCCTGGTGTTAGTCCTGATGGGAACTCAAGAACCAACTTACTTTCGGTACTTTCAAGAACCGTAACCGTCTTGCCTTGAATCGTTGGGACTGCATCCAAGAGCCTTGAGCCAGTGATGGTAATCGAGGTCGCCTTGCAAGGGTCAAGTATTCTTGAAGAGAAATTACTAAGAATGGGCCCGGTGTATGGGGTTGGCACGGAGCTTGTGACAATCACCAAATGAATGGTGGATTCCTTCTGGATGTTGTAATCCGAGAGGGTTCTGCCCTCCTCGAGGGTCTTTCCGGCAAAGACCAGGGTTATCTGGTCGATCGGAATACCCCCCCTGTCACTAACCTTTGCCTTGACGTTTTCAACCGAGTCACTCGGCTCCACCTCTAGCGTGATGGTTGTCCCAGTGGGGGTTTTCACAAACACCTGCATGGCATTAGCGGGAGTGCTCAGCGAGAGCAGCAGCATCAGTGCAGCTATAAACGCCCCGACTCTAGAAAACTTGCTTTTAGTCACGAGACTCGATTCCGATTCGTAAGTTTCACACTACCGAACCTAGCTAATTGAATTGATAACCAATAACGAGTTCTCCCCAAAGCGTGGAGGCATAAAGGTTCTTCTTGCAGGCTAAGCCTTCTCATCAGCACCAAACTGAGCTGCCGCAGCCTTGTCCTCAGAGAGATACGTCCGACCAGTTTTCCCATTGCTGTCCGTGATTCGATCCTCGTTTCCGAAGAATGGGGTCTCCAACAAACCAAGGCCCTTTGAGTCCTTGGGGCAATATAGTTCTCAATTGGCCCCGCGGATTGTCTCTGATTTTTCTAACGCCGCTCGACCTCTTCTAGTTACTTGAAGCGTAAGGCACCGAACAGATTGGCATACGTTATGGAATCGAATTCACCTGAAAGTGATTGCACCCGTATCATTCAAATTAGGATCCTAGCCATTTTGAGTCTTTCTGAGCTTTTCGCACCCGCGAGACTCCGGCTTCCTCCAACAGACTCAGGTCGATCGGGTTAGCTGTGAACTCAAAGCTCTCGGACTCATGAGTGAAAAGAGGATGATAACTCAAGTCGTGTCTCAAGGCATCACCCCAAGTTTCAAGCATCTGCTCAACCTCATCGGCCGCCCTTCTGATTTGAGAGGGTGTTCTGTCGAGTCCTCTAGAGGCTGATTCGTGATGGACCATTGAAACAGTGTTAAGCCAGACATTTTGCAGCCCTTCGGACATAATTTTCAAGCAAAAGTCGACATCGTTGAAAGCAACCTTGAGCTCTTCGTCAAAACCTTCAACGTCTTGGTAGGTTGCCTTTCTCACCATCAAACACGCACCAGTGACCGCGGAAAAAATTTGGCTAGTTGCCGCCCTGCCCATATAGCCAGGGTTTCCCTGAGGATGATATTTGTGAGCGTGGCCAGCTACCTTTTTAAAACCGCCAACTCCCAGGATCACTCCTCCGTGCTGAAGGCGTCCGTCTGGATACCAAAGTCTCGAACCCACAGCCCCTACGCCAAGAAGTTTTGCCCAGGCTGCCATTTGATTCATCCAATCCCCGGACAAGATTTCGATGTCGTTGTTTAGAAGACAAATTAGCTCCCCCCGCGAGTTTTCTACACCCAGGTTGACCAGTTTTGAAAAATTAAACGCCCCTGGAGATCTAATGATTGTTGCCGTTTTGGAGTTTTCTAGGTGCGATAGATACTCAATCGCATCTGTCTCTTCAGATCCGTTGTCTACAATCACAATTTCGTAATTCCGGTAAGAAGTGTGGAGTCTTATTGATTCAATCGTCTTTCGAAGTAGCTCGAATTGGTTTCTGGTGGGGATGACTATCGAGACAAGCGCGCTTTCATCGCAGCGCAGGCTGACAGAGGTGGCGGCGACTTGTATAGGAATTTCAAGATTCTGCGTAACTACAGCTTCAAGTCCGATGTTGTTGAAAAACTCTTTCGCAGCAATTTCTCTTCCAAACCCAAGAGAGCCCTTGGCGTCCCCAACGAATGCCGTGCTTCCGCTGTGCGCTCGCCAATGGTAAAGTACGTGAGGGACGTGAAATACTTGGTCAACACCTGATTTTGCAGCGGCCCGCAGAAGCAATTCGTGGTCCTGCAACCCATCGAACTCGGTTCTCAGGGGGCCTAGAGACTTCAGGAATTCCGATCTGAAGACCGTGAAGTGTGAAATGTAGTTAATCTGAAGTAGCAGAACCGGATCATAGCTTGGCTTGAAATGTGGGGAGAAATACCGACCATCTTCAGTTACTTTGTCTTCGTCTGAGTATCCAAAATTACACTTTGGGTTTTCTTCAAAAGCAAGGGCCATCATCGTCAAGGCATGGGCTTCCAAAATGTCGTCGTGATCCATAAACGCGACAAGGTCCCCCTTGGCAGTCGAAATGCCAGCATTGGTAGCACCAGATATCCCTAGATTGTTAGCTAAGGGCAAAGCACGAATTCTTGGGTCAAGCCTCTCTTGCTCAGCCAGTAACTCCCTTAGATCCTTCGAATTGTTCCCGTCGTCCACGATAACGAGTTCAAAGTTTTGGTAAGACTGACTTTGCAATGATTTGATAGCAATTTTGAGCCACTCCAAGTTGGGCTTGTAAGTCGGCATTATGACACTGAACAGCGGGTCCTTCGAAACTGAATTCTGTTCACATGTGGAGAGAGCGAGTGGACGTAGGTAACGAGTGAACGAATCATGATATCTGTGGTGGAGATCTAGGTCATGGGTCTTCTCGAACAGTATAGATTTCAGCACAAGTGCTGCGGATCTGACTCCAGAACGCTGTACTTGCTGCGCACCCAAAATGACTGACCTTCGATAACCTCCCAACCCAACTGCGACTCGGTGAATGCGTCTTGGAAGCCTCGCCAATGAGATGGTTCTTGCCAGAAGTTTCCTCAATGGAGCCGTAATTTTCCAGCTCAAGGAGTTGTGAATTTCGGTTATGGTCCGCGATAACTCAATGTTTTCCTCGATATTTTGCTGGAGATTTGCATGGGTTGCGCTGGGTTCGCCGACTCTAAAAGAATCAGTATTTCCTCTATTTTTCATCGCCAAAGTTCCCCCAAACTTTAGATTTTTATTTCAAGCTCTAACATAACAAAGACTCATGGCTTCGCGGGCTTTTTAGAGTTTCGGCCGTCCGACAACTTGATTTTCAAGAGGTACAAATTCCGCCTGGGGCCTCACATGCCATTGCCTGGGCTTTTGCTGTGACTAGTAACAAGCAAAATCTCTGAGTTACCCGCGAGACTATTTAGTGTTTCTGCTCTTTCCGCAAAAACTGAGGCGAGAATCAATAACGTGGTTCCAAAGGCAGAGATTCTTGCCCCGGCAAGCCATAACAAGAATCTTCTGTCTGGCCTTTGCAATCAGTTTTTGATAATGGGCAGAGAGTCAGCTCCCTTCGTTGCTGAACTTTAGATGATAAGTGGTCCTGGAAATGGAGAGCCGCTACTCACAGGTGTGGTTACCACTACAATAAAAGGCATGAGGGGGCTAATTCTTGCTGGGGGCTCAGGAACGAGGCTGCGGCCTGTCACAAGCGCCTTGTCGAAGCAACTGCTGCCTGTCTACGACCAGCCGATGATTCACTATGGACTCTCGACGTTAATGCTTTCTGGTGTGACAGATCTGCTTCTCATCACAGACCCGCGAAACAAGACACAATTCGTTGACCTTTTAGGCAACGGTAATCAATTTGGTATTCGAATCAACTTTGCTGACCAGGGTGAACCAAGGGGGATTGCGGAGGCGTTCCTAATCGGAGAGGTGTTTTTGAACGGGTCCAATGCCGCACTAATGCTCGGTGACAACCTGTTCCACGGTTCGGGCCTTGGCGCCTCGTTGAGAGGCAATGCGGATATTTCGGGTGCCAAAATATTTGCTAACTGGGTCAGCAACCCAAGTGAGTACGGAGTTGTTGGGTTTGATTCAAGCGGCAAGGTTCTTTCAATTGAAGAAAAGCCTGCCTTTCCCAAAAGCAACTTCGCAGTGCCGGGACTTTACTTTTATGATAACCAGGTTGTGGAGATTGCTAAAGGGCTGAAACCGTCGGCCCGGGGTGAACTTGAGATAACCGATGTAAACAACACATATCTAGAGATGGGCCAGCTTCAGGTTCAGGTTCTGCCACGCGGCACTGCATGGATGGACACTGGAACCTTTGATGCCCTTGCTGATGCTACTGAGTATGTGCGTGCTGTAGAGAAAAGACAGGGGCTGAAGATTGGTTGCCCGGAAGAGGTTGCCTGGCGGATGGGCTATATCGACGACAACCAGCTCGCAAAGCTTGCAGAACCTCTTATGAAATCTGGTTACGGGCAGTATCTCCTCGGAATATTGGAGCGAGGCAAATGAAGCTATTGGTTACCGGAGGCGCGGGCTTCATCGGCAGCAACTTCGTCAATCGCACTCTGGAAACAAAACCAAATGTTCAAATCACGGTCTTAGACTCAATGACTTATGCGGGCCGAGAGTCCAACCTAAGCACAAGTCATGGAACTGCTGTGAGGATTATTCAGGGCGACATTCGAGACTGTCATCTGGTGGACAAGCTTTCTAGCTCCTCTGACTTAGTTGTGCACTTTGCCGCTGAGAGCCACAATGACAACTCTCTCAAGAACCCGGAGCCTTTTCTACAAACGAACGTCGTTGGCACATTCAACTTAATTCAAGCATGTGTGAAACACGACGTCCGATATCACCACATCTCAACGGACGAGGTCTTTGGTGACTTGCCATTGGATGGGACTGATCGGTTCAGTACCGATACCCCCTACAACCCATCCTCTCCATATTCAGCCACGAAAGCGGCGTCAGATTTACTTGTACGTGCCTGGGTTCGATCTTTTGGCCTCCGTGCAACCATCTCAAACTGCAGCAACAACTACGGTCCCAATCAGCATGAAGAAAAATTCCTACCGAGAACAATTCTTCTTGCTGCCTCCGGCATCAAGCCCAAGATTTATGGAAATGGAGCGAATGTTCGTGACTGGATCCATGTAGATGATCACAACGATGGTGTTTGGGCGGTCATCGAAAAAGGGCGCATCGGAGAAACTTACCTACTAGGGGCCGACGGGGAACGAACCAACCTGCAGGTGGTGCAGGCTATCTTGAGGGAACTGGACCTTCCTGAGGATTTCATTGAGTTTGTTCCTGACAGACCAGGACATGACCTGCGATATGCAATTGACTCTTCAAAGGCTCGTGAAGAACTGGGCTGGGAACCGAAATCAACTTCTTTTGAGGAAGGCCTAAAACCGGTTGTCGCCCACTACGCAGAACTTGCAAGGAGTAGGGAAATTGACATCTCAAAAATCTCCGGTTTCGGTCTTTCCACAAGCATATAACTCAGAGAAACAGAAGCCTCTCTGCTTCATCCAATTTCGGGGCATTTCTATCTTTATCGCTCATTAGAACCTCTGAAATCCCAAATCGGGAGACGAGCTGCTCCCAATCAATGCCTGCAGTCAGAGGACTGATGCCATGCTCTTTTTCTGGTTCAAAAACTGAGTCACAAAGATATGTCACCTTGGTGTTATCCTGCAGCGAAAGGAAAGCGTGCCCAATCCCGTTGCCGATGAGTAATGAATGCCTATTTTCTTCATTTAGCTCGAATGCTTGCCATTTCCTAAAAGTGGGCGAGCTTCTTCGAAGGTCTATTGCCACATCAATAATTGCGCCGGATGTGACCGATACAAACTTCTGCTGGCCCGGAGGGTTTTCTTTGAAGTGGATGCCTCGAAGCACACCTTTTGAAGACACCGAATTGTTCACCTGGGCAACCTGGAATTCGAGCCCGGTCTCGAGAAGAGTCTCATCCGATCTGAACGATTCGTAGAACTCACCTCTTGAATCTCCAAGGACGTTGGGGGTGAAAAGAAAAACGTTGACGATTTTTGTCTCATGGTAGGCCATGGATCCTCCAAGTGATAGATAAAACAGATTACACTCCAACCATGAAGTGGGCGATAGTCGGGTCTCGGGGGATGCTTGGATCTGAAACCCTTGCTTACCTATCAACCAGAGGAGAGACTGTCCAGGGGTTTCACCGCGGCAACCTTAGCCTCGCATCTAAAACCTCTGAAATTGCGAATAAATTGAGCGACTTCGACATTGTGGTCAACTGCATTGCATTCACAGCAGTCGATCAGGCTGAGTCACAAGCCGACGAGGCCTACCAAGCAAATGTATCGATTCCTGCGCGGCTTGCTCATGAATTGGCCGCCCTCAATACGCGGTTGATTCATGTTTCAACGGACTATGTTTTTGATGGCCTCTCGCCGTCTCCATATCTACCGGGTTCTGAGAAAAACCCCCAATCGGTTTATGGCGTCACCAAGTCGCTTGGGGAGGATTATGTTCTAGCCGAAGACAATACCCAAGTCGTCCGAACAGCATGGCTGTATGGTGCCGCCGGAAATTGCTTTCCAAAAACCATAGTTAAAAAACTTTTAGCCGGCCAGAAATTGAATGTTGTAGACGATCAATTCGGAACTCCCACTTACTCCGGAGATTTGGCGGAATTCATTTTTAACATGGGCACTGGGTCCTTAGATGCGCGGATACTCCATGGTGTTAGCTCGGGGGATACGACTTGGTTCAACTTTGCGCGGGAGATTGCCAAGTCTCTCGGACTGGATGAAGGCCTGGTTCACCCCATTGGGACAGAACGCTACCCGACTCCCGCCAAGAGACCAACCAATAGCATCCTCACACCTTCCGCTATCGGACCTTATTCGATCCCGCATTGGCGAACGGCTTGGCAAAGAGCCAGCAACTTGTTTTTCTCTAATTAGATTTTGCTTAAACACAAAGACTCAGTGTCCAAAATTCACGGATCTATGCCTAGTCTGAATTAAAAAGTTTATGGCTACCTGCTTCCGAAGCCCGATTGCTGAATTCCCCAAGCACTGTGATCTAAACTAGTGACGTGATTGACATTGAGATTTTAGTAGTTGGCCCTTCCCGAGGTGGTACTAGCGGAGTCGCTAGCCTTGTCCACGGACTAGGGTTTGAGAACCTGAACTCCAAAGCGACCAATTTCGAGTCAGTGAATATTGTGAAAGCCTTTAGTCGGCGTGATGCTGAGTCAATGAAGTCTGTCCTCGATTCAGAAATAGCGGACGCGGGCAGGAATCCAAAATCACTAAAACTCACAATACAAGGCCCACACAAGTCCATGCCCTTGTTTCTTAATGAGGCCTTTCGGAGCAAAGTCCTTGTTGGCGTCTTTAAGAACCCCTTTTCAATTGCGATGAGGCGAGCTTCAATACACGGCCAAGACGTTGCAATCCATCTGGAGAATGTACTAGCCGAGCAACAAGCCCTGCTAGAGACGCTGAGGCAACACGATTTTGGGATTGCCTTCGACTTTGACTATTTATCAAGTAAGCCACTGAATGCGATTAGCGATCTAAGTGAAGTACTTGGGGGGCAGATTGGGAAAGTCGAAATCGCCAAGATAGCTGAGAGTCTTGTTGCGGGAAAGAGAAAATATTTGCACCAGGTCAGTCACTCCGTTCCGGGCCTCATTCCCCCAAGTGGAGTTTGTAATATCTCCTAAGACTGCACGTCAAGCGATTCCCATTTTTGGTTGGGCAATGCTTCGGGCGTCTCAAGCGATTTTCTGGACAAATTCAACAAGGTCCGAAAAGGCAAAAACAGCAATCGCGTCTTCTACGGGTGGTTCATATGGCGCTGTTAGCCCAGTGAAATTTTTGAGCTGTCCGTCTCTGGCTTTCTTGTAAAGCCCTTTAGGATCCCTTTCTTCACAAATTTCTAAGGGCGTTGCGACATATATTTCGTGGAAGCGCTCGGTGCCGATTATTTCACGGGCCATCTTCCGATCACTTCGATAGGGCGAGATTAATGCGACCATAGCGATCAGGCCGGCGTCTGCCATGAGGGCAGCAATTTCCGCCGTCCTTCTAATATTTTCAGATCTATCCTCTTCAGTAAACCCAAGGTCCTTGTTGATCCCAAGGCGCAGATTATCTCCGTCAAGTACAAAGTGTGGAACACCTTGTTGTTGTAAATCTTGACTCAACTGGTTGGCAAGTGTTGATTTGCCAGAGCCTGAGAGTCCGGTAAACCAGAACACTTTTCCTTTTACGCCAGTTAGCTGAGCGTGGAGGGCTGGGGTGACTTCGAACTCATGCTCCGTAAGGTTCTCGCTGCGATTGAGGGCAAAGTTGATAGTCCCCACCGCCACAGTCTGGCCAGACTGTGGCTCAACAAGCACAAAGCGGCCCAATTCCGGATGGGTATTGAATGTCTGCAGTGGTAAGGCACCGGTCAGCGCGAGATTGCAACGCTGAATCTCGTTTGTGAGAATGTTTGGAGACTGAGCATCCTTTTTGTTTGTGATTAGGTCGATTCGACTGATCTTTGTGATCGACGCACTTGAGATGCTAGCGGCGGTCTTGAGTATGTACTTGCGCCCCTTTACCCCCTTGTCTGTCGAGAGCCAGATTAGGTCGGCCTCAAATTGATCATGGCTCTCAAACTTCTCTGCAGAGATTAGATCACCAATGGATATGTCAATTTCCTGCTTTAGCACAACTGAGATTGAGGCCCCACTTTCCGCACGCTCACATTCGACACCGCTGTCTAGCAGGCTCGCTACTTCGATTTGTTGGCCCTTCACAAATAGAGTCTGCCCGACTTCTATTGCACCATCCCTGAGTGACCCAAGGTATCGGCGGCCACCACCTGGAATTCGTTGAACGTATTGAACGACAAGTTTTGCGCTCTCGGCGAGTGACTCTCTGCGTTCGATGCCGTCTAGGGCCTCCATTAGCGTGGGTCCGGTGAACCAAGACAACTTGCTGGATGGTTTAACCACATTTTGACCCTTGAGCCCGCTCAAGGGGATTGATTGGTGGTTTATTGGTCCAAAAATAGCTTCGCGCTCTTTGAGAAGGGCTGAGATGCTTGTGGCGATTTGATCAAATGTTTTCTTACTAAAGCCGACGAGGTCGATCTTATTGATCGCAAATATGACATCCCTAATTCCTAGACGAAGTGCTATTTCCAGGTGAAGTCTGGTTTGAGGCTTTAGGCCTGCTGTGGCATCGACAACCAATAGAAGTGCATCGCTTCCTGCGCAGGCCGTTGCCATATTTCTTGTGTACTGCTCGTGCCCTGGCGAGTCCGCTATTTGATATCTTCTTGTTTCCGAATCAAAAAACCTGTGGGCAACATCTATTGTGATGCCCTGCTCAATTTCGCTCTCTAGGCCGTCAAGGAGGTCGGCGATCCTATTTGGATCAAAGTTCTTATTGTATTGATCATCGTAAATACTGCCGGTGTCCAAAAGAAGCCTGGCAAGGATTGTTGATTTGCCGTCATCTACTGATCCGGCTGAGGTTATTTTGAAAATCTCATTTGGCATTAGAAGTACCCCTCTCGCTTCTTCTGTTCCATGCTCGCTCCTCGATCAAAATCAATAACCCTGGAGCTTCGCTCGCTAACCCTTGTGCTCTCTAACTCTTCAATGACTTCCGGAAGGGACTGTGCCCTGGATAGAACACCTCCGGTTAGTGGATAGCACCCAAGGGTACGGAATCGTATGTGGTCAAAATGAATCTTTTCTCCCGGCTCGAGTCGAAAACGTTCGTCATTGACCATGATCAGTGAGCCGTTTCTTATCACGTATGGACGGCGCTTAGAAAAATACAACGGGACAAGGGGGACTGCTTCAGCCTGTAAGTACTTCCATATGTCCAACTCAGTCCAATTAGACAGGGGGAAGACTCTCATTGATTGACCATTTGCCAGGGTGGTGTTGTAGAAATCCCAAAGCTCTGGTCTCTGATTCTTTGGATCCCAGCCGTGGTTTGAGTCCCTGACTGAAAAGACCCTTTCCTTTGCTCTTGATTTCTCTTCATCTCGCCTAGCGCCGCCAAAAACAAAGTCAAAGCCGTGCTCATCCAAGATCTGCTTCAGTGCCTGAGTCTTTGTGATGTCGGTGTGGACTGCTGACCCTGAGTCGAAAGGATTAACATCGGCTGCAATCGCATCTGGGTTGATGTGAATAATCAAATTCAAATCGTCCCGAGATTCCATCCATTTCCTAAATGCATACATTTCCTGGAATTTCCATCTGGTGTCAATCACTACCAGCGGGAAGGGAACCGGTTCCGGGGCAAAGGCCTTTTCGGCCAAGCGAAGCATGGCCATGGAATCCTTTCCCATGGAAAAGAGCATTGCCGGCTTTTTCGCAGCCGCGACCGCTTCGCGGATTATGTATATGCTTTCGCGCTCAAGGTCGGTCAAGTGCTTGTCGGCGTCTAATGTCTGTGGCTGCTGGTTTTGGGGAGTAAATTCTGCTGGAAGGTGCGCGGCATCCAAGATTTCGTGATTGCCTACTTGAGACAAGTCCTGCAATAACTCGCGCACCGGTCCATGGGGTATCAGCATCAGTGGCTCGGAAAGTTCTGCTAGAGCTTGGATTACCTCCTCGGAGGTGAAGCTGGTAAGAGAACGAACTTGAACGTGGCCCCTAAAGTCAGTTAATGCCAATAGCGACTTGTCGCTATTGAATTGCAGCACGCGGCCTTTCAGCCGTTTCGCTGCCAGCCAGTCCTTCAGCGACGTGGTCAGGAGAGGGTTTAGGACTCGGCCTTGCTCATCAGTCACTTGAGTGATGTCAGACAACATTGGCCCGTGAAGCTCCTCCATGGAGCGCAGTGCCTGCCTTGTTGAAGTATCGCCGCCCATTTCTTGCACAACATCGGAAACGGCAAACCAACCCGCCCGTTTTATAAGCTTGTCAGCCGCCTCTACAAATGTCATGGTCTGCATAATTTTCAAGGATAACAGATTTTTGAAGTTTTTTTGTGATGAGATATCGCAATTCTGCTTTTTTGTGCCAAACTGCTCTCGTGATACTCGATCTCAGCTATGTTTCAGTCGCCTTTGCTGTTGGCGTTCTCGTCGGTCTAACGGGAGTTGGAGGCGGGGCAGTCATGACGCCGGCACTAGTTATCGGCTTTGGAATAAACCCTGTGACAGCTGTTGCAACAGATTTAGTTTTTGCGTCCCTGACAAAAATTTCGGCTGCGTTTGTGCACGGTAAAGCTGGGTCCGTGGACTGGACCAGCGTCCGTAAGCTGTGGGCAGGTAGCATTCCCGGTGTTTTACTTGGCATTCTTGCCATGGTCGCATTCCTTGGTGACAATATTTGGTTGATTGGGTCTCTACTAGCAATTCTTATCTTGATCACTGGGATTTCCATGCTTCGATCAACAGGCACTTCCTCTCTCGTGAGCATCAGCCCATTGAAAGCTTCGCTATCGGGTGGACTCATAGGCTTTGCAGTTGCAACCACATCAGTCGGGGCTGGTGCTTTGGGAATGAGCGTTCTCAGAAGACTTTTGGGTGACAAAGATCCAAAGCGTCTTGTTGCGACAGATATCGTGCATGCAATTCCGATTGCCCTGTTGGCAGGAGCGAGCTATTCACTGGCTGGTTATTTGGACTGGAATCTCCTCGGGCTGCTATTGCTCGGCTCTGTTCCAGGGGCGATTGTTGGCTCCTTGTTATCTGAAAAGATCAGTGCTGCGCTTTTCAGAAAAACGCTGGGTGTCGTCCTTGTAGTAGCGGCCGTTGCCCTGGTTCTAAAGTTTGCTGGAGTTACGGGTTAATTAAATCCCTGCTAGATGCGGCAATAAAACTTGGGTTCTCCCATTTCGGCTTTGTGTAACTCAAGCTTTCCAGAGTTTCTCTACGAAACACCCCTCCGCCCGCACCCTCAAGAACTGCCTGCCCTGCCCCGATGTCCCACTCCATGGTTCTGCCAAAGCGGGGGTAGATATCGGCTGAGCCTTCCGCGACAAGGCATAGCTTGAGTGAGCTACCAGAGGGGATCAGCTCATGATTTTCGTATTTAGAAAGATATGCCATCGTGCTGTCGTCCAAATGCGATCGACTCACTGCAATTCGCATTCGGCTTATGTTGCCCGCAGTTACTCTGATGTCCCTTGCGACTCCGTGCTCGATCTTCTTGGCTCCAAAGGATTTACCACCCCAGTAGGTAGTTCCACTAGCTGGCACGTGAACTACACCAAACACAACTGCACCATCACTGACTAGAGCTATGTTGACCGTAAACTCAGAGGAGCCCGAGATGAACTCCTTGGTTCCGTCCAATGGATCAACTAACCAATAGTGTTCGCTTGCTTGTTTTGCGCCCTCTTCAGAGACAACAGGTCCCTTGAAATCAAGCTCCCCTAAGGATCTCGTTATGAGCTCATTGGCAGCTTCATCCGCAACTGTCACGGGCGATGCGTCTTGTTTTTGCCTTGAGACAACGCCAGTCTCTCGGATTCCCATGATTGCCCGCCCAGCGGCTTGCGCAATTTCAACTATTTTCTCAATGTCATGATGCTGCAACGGATTCATGGCTCTAATTCAACACCATCTCAAGAACTAGACTGAACAACGGGAAAAGGTTGGAGCTTCATGGGGTCTGAGTATTTGTTGAGACACTGGAAGCTTTTGCGCGCCGGCTTGCTAATGGGCTGGCAGGACTTTATCACTCTGGGCATTGGCAGCCGACTCGGTAAATGGTGGCCAACAATTGGCCTGGCTATTCGGGTGACATTTGTTGGCCTTGTTTTAGGTCTTGTTCTTGGCGCACGGTCCCCTGATTACATCCCCTGGCTTGCTACCGGTTGGACTGTGTGGGGGATGATCTCTTCTGCCATCACTGGAACTTCTGAAGCAATGAACGGGAACAAGGGACTCATGCTGGCCCTTCCGATGCCCAAGGAAGGCTTTGTGGTGAAAGTGATCGTGAAAGAGCTTTTGCTGTTGGTTCAGAACTCTCTAGTTGTTTTGGGGGTTCTGATTGTTTTTAGAGTTCCGGTGACTCCTGCAGTGTTGCTGTTGATTCCTGGATTGTTGATGACCGCTGTGTTCCTCTATGGGCTGGGCCTGATACTGGCTCCGATGGTCGCTAAATACAAGGACTTAGGCCCCTTTATTGCTTCGATTATTGGGGTGATGTTCTTTGTGCTGCCGATTATGTGGCAGCCGGAGAGCATCCAGAGCGAGCTTGCACACCTGATACTTGGTCTAAACCCCCTGTATCACTACCTGCAGATTGTGAGACTGCCGCTGCTGAGTGAAGTCCCAACAGGCCTGAACTACCTGCTAGCAGGCATTGGAGCGATCGTAGTGCTGGGAATTGGCATGCTTGTTATGAGACAGACCCGCAACAAGATTGTGTATTGGACATAGGTCATGGCACAAATAACGCTTGAGAATGCATGGGTTGAGTTTCCAGTCAGAAAAGCTGGATCCAACACAAACTTTGCGGCCCTAAAAGACATCTCTCTGGATCTAAAATCTGGCGACCGCCTAGGAATCATGGGGCCAAATGGTTCGGGGAAGACAACCTTGCTCAGGGTCCTGACTGGAATCTATCCGCCCACCAGGGGCACGTACAGCTCTTCTGGTGACTTGGGCTCGATGTTGGATCTAAATGCCGGCATAAACTCCAAGTCATCTGGCAGGGACAACATAATGTTCCGCAGCAAGCTTTTGGGCAGACCCAAGAAGCTTGCGCTAGCAACTGTCGAAGATGCTTGTGAATTTGGTGGCCTGGCGGAGTTTATTGATCAGCCAGTGGAGACGTATAGCTCTGGTATGAAGATGCGGCTCACCTTCTCTATCGCCACTGCAATACCATCGCAGATTCTAGTTATGGACGAATGGCTAAGCGTTGGAGACGATGCCTTCCAGGCAAAAGCTCGCGAGCGAATCGACCACCTCGTGAATCAGGCTGAAATTCTTGTTCTTGCCAGCCACAACAAGAATCTTTTGGGTGGTTTGTGCACTTCGTTTATGAAGCTGAACGGTGGGTCGGGAGTTCTTTCAAGCACCTTGGAATAGCCGGTTTTCATGTAACCCCAAGCTGGTTTTCCCTGCCCATCTCTAGTGGCCTAACTAAACTCTAGGAATGAGTCGGATAGGGATTGTTGTGCCAACAATCTTCTCGCGACCTCAATACCTCCCTCTTGCTGTAAAGACAATTAGAGACTCAGGTGACTGCTTCTTATTGTTAGCATCCCCAACACCCTCGAGTGAGGCGCAGGAGCTTGTGGCTCAGCTCTCCGAGTCCGGCCAAATTGACTCTCACCTGATCGAGACCTCTGGCTTACCGCTAGCAGAGAAAATCAACGAAGCGTTACGAGCCTTGCCCGCCGATTGTGAATACATCGGCTGGCTTGGGGACGATGACATCTTGCTGCCTGGTGCACTGGAAGCTGCGGCCAAGGTGCTGGATGAAAACCCAGAGGTCGTGATGGTCTATGGAGGCTGCGACTACATCTCCCCCAGCGGTGACGTGCTCTTTACTAATAGTTCCTCAGAGTTTGCAGCAAAGCTGCTTAGCTTTGGACCGCAGTTGATCCCGCAGCCAGGGTCACTATGGCGAAGAGATTCCTTTGAAAAAGTGGGCGGTCTTTCTGCTGAGTTCAACCTAGCCTTTGACTTTGACCTTTTCTTGAAGCTTGCCAAAGTTGGTGAGCTTAGATTTATCCCGCAAACCCTGGCGCAGTTCCGCTGGCACCCAGATTCGCTCTCTGTGAAAAGAAGGTGGGTTTCTGTGTCTGAGGCATCCAGAGTCAGGCGCAGGCACTACAAGGGCCCAACGAGGGCGCTGTGGCCCTTATGGGAGCCGCTTGTAATGCTTGCGACTTGGTTCGCAGGCAAGCTAGTGACTCAAAGAGCTAGGTTCTGGCAAGCTAGAGCGAAATAGGCGCTACTTGACTGTGTAAGCGGCGCGTCTCTCCCTGATGCCATCAACGTAGATCTCAACGGCGTTTTTCATGCCTGGTTCGAGTTCAACGGTTCGGACTAAATAACTAAAGCCGTTGGCAGTTCTGAGTTTGGGGTCAGTTGCGTCTATAGCCCTCACCCAGGCAATCTCCTTGCCATTCAAGAAGAACTGAACCTTGCCGGCACCAACGACGTTTTTGGCATAAAGCTTTAAAGAACTGTCAGTCAACTTCTTTGGCCAATAGGCAGGATCTCCAGAAGCTTCTTTCACTGCTTCTTCGCCATAAGCAACGGTGCTGGAATAGGTTGTCGTGGCTAAGCCTTGGGCATTTACTGCCTCTACCTCAACCAAGATATTTGAACCTGCATCTAGCTCTCCAACCAAGTACCGAATTAGCTTGGCATTGGTAATCACAGTGCAGGAGCTTTCTACCTGCAACTGCGATGGACTTGTCAGTCCTGCATCACAGGAGAACCACCTATATGCAAAGTCAAGGCTCTCTTGGTTAGCCCACTGACCAGGAGAGGCAACAAGGTACTGACCCGCGGTTGCAGTTCCGGTGAGTGAAGGACGCAGTGTCTGGACTGGAGGAGTTACAACTATGCCGCCGCCACCGCCGCCACCGCTACCGCCGGCAGAGACTGAAAAGACCTTTTGGATTTGGGGTGCGGCGAAGAAGCCGGTGCTCTCAGGAACGTTGGCAGAAACAGTACAGGTGCCTGCGGCATCCATTGTCACAGCAGTGCCGGAGCTCATTGAGCAGTTCCCAGAAGCCGTGAAGACCACTGATTCTCCTGAGTTTGCTGTCGCTCGGCCAGACAGGTCCAGACTTCCGGGGAAAGACTGGCTCGGAAGATCAGCAAATGCAATGGTCTGATTCAGCTTGACCAAGATTGTGAGAGTGCGCACGCCCTGGTCATACGTGTCAGTCGCCGCTGCAGTGGCTGTGATTGTGCAGGTTCCTTGTGCCAGTGCGGTTACTACACCACCTGTTAATGAGCACTTCGA
>Ga0209137_1002001_pt1 | contig 18561 bp, 25 predicted proteins | sample SaaInl5LU_22_DNA_FD_184642 | JGI IMG/M metagenome (GOLD analysis project Ga0209137, IMG submission 184642) | Marine microbial communities from expanding oxygen minimum zones in the Saanich Inlet - ESP_105LU_22_DNA (SPAdes) (version 2) | ecosystem: Environmental > Aquatic > Marine > Intertidal... | reverse complement strand
CACGCTGCCTCATAAAGGAACGTAAGAAGGTTGTTATCGTCCGTACCGTCCACCCGGACGAAGCTTTTAACTTCGTCCAGGTTTATGGCTTGCGGTGTATATGTAATGCTATTGGCCATTATTAAATGGTTACGTCGGTTGCCAAAGCAAAAGAAGCGTCGCGGAGTACCGCTACGTCCATAAAGCGCTCTACGTAAACTTCGACGATTGAGGACTTCATATTGGTGTAAGGGTCTACCATTAAAGTAGCACCGCCCCAGAAGCCAATTTGTACGTCGCTGAAGTTACCAAAGACAATACCGTACGTGTCGGGCGAGCCGCTGGTCTTCTTGGAAATAGTCGTGTTGTAGATGTTGTAGCCGTTAGCCGTCTTAACGGGGTCGAGCATACCTTCTACCAAGAAACGGCCAGAACCGGCGTCTACTTTGGTCTTCTTCAATTTAGCTACTACGTTCGGGTGTGTAACGTAGGCCAAGTTTCCGCCCAAGGCGTCTGCAGCTGCCAAAGCGGCTTCCATATCTACCAAGTCGTCAAAAGAAATAGCGCCCAAGGTCAAAGCCTGGCCAGCCAATTCGGTATAGATACCAGAAGGCTGGTTAGAAGCGCCCGTACCGTTCAATACGGCGTTCTCGAGGCCTTTGTTGAATGAAGCGTTGAGCTGCTGAATAATACGGGACTCAATACCGCGGCTGTACTCCTGGCGCAAAAGCTGGTTGCTCATGGACGCAGTAATAACGGCACGCTTGGGGCTCATTGAAACCTTGTCGAAGTTGATATCTTGTGCGCTGTCGGTTCCGGTTTCCGTCTGCCAGTTCAGGTCATAGCTGGAAGTTTGCTTGGGGAAGTCGACGTTACCAACCAAGTTCTCGGCTACGGAGCAAAGGCCGAGCATAGGAGTATTGGGGTACAAGAAGTCGATGTAACGGCCAGGCTCGGTAAATACCAAGTCGCCACCCAAGTTACCACCAGTACCGCCAGTAACTGACTGCGTACGGGTAAACAACATTTCGGGAAGGTTTACAGCGTGTGAGTCGCGGTAATCTTGGTTAAGCTTGCGCTTTTCGTTAATACCTTCCTGGTTAATTTCGGCCTCGATGCCGGTAAGCTTACCGTTACGGGCCTCATTGATGGCCTTTACGATATTGAATTTACCCAGGTCGCGAGCTTCTGACTTGCTCAATTTGCCCTGGACTGCGGAAGCGTCGACGAAGTTAGCCGCGCGTTCCTCTGTGTTTTCTACGTTTTCCACGTTTTCGGGTTTTGTTTCTATTACTGGTTCCGCCAGTTCGGGTTCTTGTTCTTTAGCTGCTTCCAAGCTGCGAAGCGCTACGGAAGTAGTAGGGTTAGCGCCACGGGGCGTAAGGCTAATATCGTAAATTTCACCTACTTCTTTAATGACGCGTAGGGGTTTGTCGCTGCGTACGTCTACCCATTCTTCTTTCTTAACGGTGAATGCCCAGCTAGCTTGATCTACGTCGCCACGCTGGACTAACGTACGCACCTCGTTACCGGTTGCCGTGTCTGGCAATTCGAAACCGAACTTTAAGCCGGTTTCGTCGGTGGTAAGTTCTAGGGTTCCTTTACCTTTATTTCTTCGGGCCAGTACCTTGTCGTAGTCGTGGTTGTATAGAGCGTGGATGTCGTAAGCGTCCAAGTTATCGAAGGCTGTACGCTCGATGCGCTCCCTAAAAGTACCCATGTCATATTCTCGAAAGTTTGCGGCGTATCCGCTAACATTTCGTCCTTCTCCTTCATTAGGCAGCGGGAGGCTCCGTGTTTCCTTGTTGTCCATTGTTTACGTCGTTTTGTGGTGCCATGTGCATAGGCTTATTAAACGTGTCCCCATCGGGAATAGGGGCCAGCCCTTCTTCCTTACGGATCTCGTTAGCGCTCATAACTCCGATATTCCAGTAAGATACGTTACGCTGTACCTGGGTCATAATGTCCCCACGCATGAGCGCTCTCATATCCAAATTAAAGCGGCGGTTGCCGTTAAGTACTTTATTGGTGAACTCCATTTCGATAAGCTCGACTAGCGGGCGTATGCAGTCCGTAACAAATTGCGCGTTTTGCGCCTCGATGCTGTTGGAGTACCCGGCGCCCTCCATGTGGCCTACCTTGTGTGGTGGCACCTTGTAAAGGCGGCAAATTTCCTCCACTCCGAAGCGCAAGGTTTCCAGAAACTGGCTCTCGCGCATACTCATGGCTACGGGCTTGTACTCCGCGCCTTCGGTAAGCACCGCGGTGCCGCCGGCGTTGTCGCCAGCGTAACGCGCGTCAAACTGTTGGCCAATCTGGCGCACGCGGTCAGCGTCGCGAATAGTGCCTTGAATCTGTAGAATGCCTTTAGGCGTAGCACCGCGTCCGTAGAAGCTACCTAGGTGCTTCGTGGCCGCCATGTTCGTCCCAATGGTTTCGCGGGCATAGGTAACGGGGCTTACGCCGTTAATACCGTCCAGCGTCCATAGCTTTAGGTGGATAATCTGCGAAGGCTCTAGGCGCAGCTTAATACCGTTGGTTAAGTGTACCTGGTAGATTAATTGGCCGCTTGTGGTGTCGATAGTAACTAGTTCCGTATCTACCAGCTCAAAGCCCGCCAAGGCGTTACCCTCGCGCATTGGAAGTACGTAAGCGTTACCGCGCAACAGAAGCTGGGTAAGCATAGCCTTACGAAACGTAAAGCTGTTGTAGCTGCTGTTCGGTGCGTAGCGTACTAGGTTATCGATATTGCCCGGTACAAAAATGGTACCTTCTTCCGTTTCCCGAATTAAGCGAAACGGTAGGCTAGCTACCGTGTCCGCAATAAGGTTAACGCACGCGTATACCGCGGCGACCTTTGGGGCGTTAATTGTGCTTACGTCTTCGCCGGCCGAAGTACCGACGCCTCCAAAGAGATTAATAAGCCAGGGCCGGGGATTGATAACCCCGGAAATACTCCGTTTTACTCTATCGTAGAATGATGCCATACGCGCGCTAAAGTTTACAAAAACAATTCCAGAAAACCAAATTTAAACGAAAATAATTTCTTCGGTATCATATGAACTCATACCGGTACTAGCGTTGTGAACATAGCCCGCCATAGCCGTAAGTATAGCCGCGGTTCCGTCTATACGGTCTGGGGCCTTGTCCTTTTGGAAAGTCCAGTTATCGTTCTTATCAATGTGTAGGCTAGTGTTCGCTATCATCCACGCAGTTACTGGGTTGCCATCGTGCGTTATGTTGCCCGTTACTACGCTTCGGTATAGTAGCTTCATGGGTTCGTTAATCATTAGTGCGCTTTGTCGCACTTCGTAGCAGAAGTTCTTGCCGTAGCGCTGGCGCATAGTGTCCACCGTTTCGGCTGCGTTCCACGGGTCAAAGAAGATGCCTTCTACCGGGTGCTGTTCCATAATACGCTCGATAATAGCCAGGCGGTGGGCTGTGGTCGTTACCTCGCCCTTTACTATTTCTAGGTTCCCGTTCTTGGCCCAGTTGCGTACCAGGTTTGGGTACTTGTTTTTACGCTTGCTCATGGCATGGTCTGTAATCTGGTAGTACTGTATAGTATGGAACTTTTCGCCGTTAAAGTACAGTACTGCGTAGGCGGTAAAGTCGTTTACCGCGGCCAAGTCAACCCCCAAGAAACAGCGCCAGTTCTTTACGCTGGTCTTTGTGTTGGTACACTTCAGCCACTTGGAAAGCTCTATATAGGGCTGGGCGCTACCCGCCCATTGGTTTAGGTGCAGCTTACGTAGCGAGAGTAGCGTAGGCTCGTCGTACTTGGCGGTATTGCTTAACTCTTCCAGGTACTTTAAGCTCACCGTTACGCCTAGGCTAGGGTTAGCCTTCGCCCAAACTTTCGGGTCGTGTGGGTCTTCTTCGTCGTCAGCCCCGTAAATGATAGTAAGCCAGGCTGGGTCTATCTTTGGGTTATCGCGCACCTGGACGGCATACTCGTGCCATTTGTGGGCGAACGTATACGCCCCTCCCGCGGTCGTAATTGCTACCATCTTACTAGGTCTTGCAGCCATCGAAGTACGTAGCGCCTCCCATAAGTCCGGCCCTTTTACCTCATTCCAGGCGTGTATTTCGTCGCAAAGGATAAGGCTAGGGTTAAGTCCGTGGTTTGAACCGCCGTCGCTGGTAAGCGTCTTTAAAAAGCCTGGCCTCCCTTTAAGTCGTATTTCTTTGCGGTATGGCTCTAGTACCTTTTGCAGCTCCGGGTTAAATAGTACCATGTTCCGGACGTAGCCAAACAAAATGCCCGCTTGTTCCCTGGTCGCAGCTGCTAGTACTACTTGTGGGTTACTGTTGTTCTTAAAGCCCTCTAGCATATGGGCTATAGCTAGCATAGCAATAAACGCACTTTTACCGTTCTTACGCGGTATCTCTAGCCAGACCATGCGCTTACCCTCACTTTCCCTAATAAGGTGCCGTTGCCAGTCCAGAAGTTTAACGGGCTTGCCCGCGTGTTCGTCTTCCGTTAGTACGCAGTAGCGTTCAATAATATTTTCAGTCCAGGTTAAGTTCACTACCTACTAACTTTTCTAGTTCTGCTATCTTCCGTTCTGCTTTAGCCAAAGTTTCTACGGCTGGGTTCTTACGCAGTACCGGTTGGCCTCTGTCCGTTACCGCTTCAAGTATTGCGCCATGCCTTTTAAGACTGTCTATGCACTCCTTTTGTATGCCTTTCCATAGTTCTAGCTCTTCATTCATTACTTGGGGGGTCTTGGTTCTGGTTCAAAAAAAAGGAAAAGGTGGCAGGGGAATTTCCGGCCCTCTCGTTTGAGATGGAACCCACCCCCCATACCTCTTTCGCGGTCTTGCGTCCGTGACACTCACGGCACAACAGCTGTATGTTATTCTCATCGTATGGCTCACCACCTTGCATTAATGGTACGATATGGTCCAAGTGTATATGCTGGTCCAATGGTGTGGCACCACATGTAACACACTCACCGCCACGGCGTGCTATAATAGCCTTGCGATAGGTACGCCAGCGCTTGGTAGCGTACAGCTTCTCTTGCCGGTATGTGGTGCGCTTTGGTGCGTGTCTGTGCTTAAGGTAATTGGCCATCTCTAACTACTAACTACTAATTTCTAAAACTTTTATTCTACTACTATACTACACATGTATATAATACTAATTATATAAAAAGTAGTTAGTAGTTGTTAGAAGGTATCTAAATCTTTACTCCAATTGATAGGGCGTAACGCCTTGACCCACCGTGTATTATCACCCTTGGAGTAGATGTCTAGAGGTAGGTCTAATTGCCTAACTACTCCGCGTATTTTGTTCCTAGCGAAGGGTCGGTTACTGGTTTCTAGGCAGTACCTGGTATAACTACGGTAGAAGTCGTTAAAGGTTATTTCCTGGTCTTGGTACATTTCTAGCTCTTCATCGTAGAAAGCCTGGATGCTATTTATAGCCCTTCTGTACTCTTGTAGCTCGGCTACGTTGCTCGGTACGTGCGTAAAGCGTCCCATACCGCGTAAGCGTGCAGCACCGATAACAGCCCAGTTAAATATACCTGGTAGTTCTTCTAGTAGACGGTTAGTTAGTTGCCAGTCCTCACGTCCTACAAAGCTATTATTTAGGCTAATAATCATAAGCCGACGAAATACGCCGCTGTCGCTCTCTGTCTGTGGTACGCCGTTGGAAGCAAATAAAAGCTTTGCGAAGGGCTTAAAGTCGAAAGGCTTTTTATACTTCGGGTTAGCTGTAATAGTTTCGCTTGCTACTACCTTCTTAAAGCCCGTACTAGCGCTGTTCTCTTTGTAGCTTATTTCGGTACTTACGTTTAGCCATGAACCGGCAAGGCGTTCTAGGCCGCGTTGCTCTCCTAGCTCGCCCCATTCTAGGTGTGTGCTTTGTGGTACCATAGCCTCCAGGATATCACATATAACACTCTTACCATTGCCCCCACTACCGTACAGCATTAACGCTTTATGGTAGTTAACGTCGCGCATAAGTACGTAGCCGAAATACTCTTGTATAAGGGCTATCTTCTGTTCTTTGTCCTCGTCGCCACTAAATACCTCGTCTAGGAACTTGTACCACTCTTCTGGCTGTGCTGTGGGGTCGTATTTAAAGGGCATCAGCTCGTAAACGTGTGCCTCATACTTACCACGTCTAAACGTACACGTTAAAGGGTCTAGGTAGCCGTCAGTAAACGCCAAGTACTTATTATGTGGCTCGTACTTGGGCAGCTCATAACGTAGGCGGTCTATAATAAGGTTTATCTTCGCTTGTGTAGCCTTTTCCTTGAGTAAACGTAATACCAACAGCTCCAAGGCGTCCTGGCTTACCTCTACGTAGCGTTCTTTATTGTAGACAAAAAAACGGCCATTGTGTGTAAAGCCGTTTTCCATCTGTTTAAGGATGTAGTTGCCCGCCTCCCAGGGGCACGTAATGCCGTCTATCGCCTCCATCTAAAATACTGTAGTTTAAAATAATCTAGGTCAAAGTCGGGGCCTAGTTCCCTCTCTAATGTTTCCTCGTCTAGTGCTTTAATCCAAAAGAGGTGCGAAGGGTGGCGGTCTAGCTTGGCCAAGAATAGGCACGCTTTATAAAGTAGCGCCTCGGTATCCCTATTCTCATTATCCAATCTAACCAAAGCATTCAGCACCGACTCCAAACTGTCGACCTTCCAGCCCTTCGCTTTACAGTAATCCAGGTAGCTACTTAATGTAGTTCTGGCCCTCTTTATATCTTCCATCTTCTAAACTTCCGCTCATCCATAAAGTACCGCAAAAATGCTTTACCAGCTCTAAAGCGGTAGCTTTCGGGTGTAAATTCAGCCAGCGAATCATATCCCCCTTCATCTGGTGGCAGCCGGCTCGGCGTATCTGCTGCACTAACTGTGCGTCTACTTCGTGTGCCATTTCTCTTTGGTGTTAAAGTCCATCGTTAAAGGCTTATTTTACACTTTATAGTGTTTTTACCTTACACTTTAGATAATCTTTTCGCGTTTCAGCATATAGGCTATTTCTTCTGCGTCTTCCAAGGTCATTACCAGAAGCGTACCCTTTCGGTTCTTCTTCCATAGTAGTACCTTATATTGCCCGTCTATTTCGGGCATGTGTTCCAGCACCTTGTGCGGGTCTAACCCACGCTCTACGTGCTTGCATTGAATGAGAAACGGGTAGGTATTTACCAGGTCTACGCCCTGGCCGTCTAGCCATCTGTCGCGCTCGCGGGCCGTGGCCACGTCCGGAAATAACGGACGCAGCGCACGGGCTACAAGTTGTTCGAAGCGGTTACCCTTCTGTTTAACATTCATTTTTCCTCGAGCTTTCGTAAAATGAACCCTTTCAAGTCCATTATTAATACGTGCTGGTGGTAATAGCGGCTACGGTCTTCTGGTGTACCGCTTTCGTACCCTTTGCGTATTTGCTCCTCCCAGAAGTTTAAGCGGTTAAAAATCTCGCTTACCTTCTTGTACTCTATCGAAGATGAATCTAGCATACTCGACTACATTAACAATTGGCTCCTTCTGCATACATACGTACTCCATGGCAGCTTTGAAGGCCATCTGTACTTCTATTGCTTTGTTCCGGTCATCGTTTGCCGGTGGGGGTGGCGTAAAGCCTCCTACGGGGCGCTGCTGGGTAAAGTTCGGGTTTACCTTTTTCGCGTAGGGCGTCTGGTTCCGGTCTGTTTTTCCGGTCAGCTCGTAGCTTAATTCCTGGCCAATGCTAAAGGCGTTATCGCTTTTGGCATTTAGTAGGATGTGGTCGCCGTTGTTTAGGCGGACTTCGTAGGAATACAGTAGGCCGTGTGGCCCTTCCCAGGTGCCGTTACCTTGTACGGCGCTAATTGTGCTAGTTTTCATTGCTTGGCATTTCTATGCTTTCTAATTCCATGAGCTTTAGGCTTGCTTCGCGAAGCATGGCCAGCGCTCTTTTCATACGGAGCAACCAGTATACGTTGTCCGGGTTGACTATTTTATAGTCGTCGTGTAGCTTCTCTAGCTTTATTGCTGCTAGCGCTAATTTCGCCTGGGTTTCTTCCAGTATGGTCATTGTACCAAGGCGGTAAATACCGCCATAACTGCAAAGGGTGCAGCTAAAGCGGCCAGGCACATTACCAGCATTACCGTATACACGATAAACCGGGGTGCCGTTTCGGGGGTTAACATTCCTTTTTCCATACCGGCAAGGTATAAAAAATTCAATTACCCCAAAATCACGGTTTTAGTGCGTTTTATCCGTAATAGTAGTCGGGATAGCGTAAACGCCTCTACTGGCGTTAATTCCTAGCTCCAGCATTACGCCGCCTACGGGCTTTGGTGGCGCTCCGCGCTCAATGTGCCAGCCTCCGTAGCCGTCTTGGTACTCTTCTTTGTACGCAGCTGTACGCACGTGCAGTACGTCTTTAAGTACGGGTATACGGTTATTATCTAGCGTCTGCTTACTGGTAACCATCGTGTACAGTTCGTGTACGTGACCCATCCATACGCAGTTAGCGCCCTCGGTCATGGCATCCCGGCGCTGGTCTTGAATAACGCCCTTTGTTACAATACCCCCGCCTCCGCTTCCGTGGTAGTAGTGTATCGCGTAGCTGGCGCGCTGCGTTTTATTTATATGAAACTGTACCGTAAGCCACCCGCCGTACCCACCCAGCCATAAAGGCTTACTAGGCTTATGGGTATAGTTAAATAGGTCTACAAAGCGCCGCAAAGGGTCTGTTTCCAGACGTTTTAGGATATTCGTTTCGTGGTTTCCGTACCCGATAAACTGCAAATGGTTAGCGTAAGGTGCAAACCAATCTACCGCGTCCTCTATTACCGCGTCTAGGTAGTTGGCTTTATTGTGTTCCGGTAGTATATCTTTCTTGTTACCCCTGGGGTCGTACTTGCCTTGCATAAGACAGAAGAAGTCCCCATTTACCACGATCGTAGCGCCCTCCTTTACTGCGTAATCTAGGTGCCGCTTTAGGGTTTTGCGGTCGCATTTAGGGTTATCCCAATGAAGGTCAGAAATAAGGAACAGCTTAACGCCCCTCTTTACGGTAAGAATATGGCTATTTCGGTGGGCCTGGGTTATCATTTCTTAAGTAGTAATAGAATGAATAAAACCAGGGCTATCATAAATAGGCTACCTACCCACTTCCTACTAGCTTCTAGTTCCTTTAAATTGGTTTTTACTATGGTCTGGCGCAGCCTTACCGTGTCCGGCGCGCATTCTCCACGTATTACGACTGTATCACCAGGTAAACGTCGGATTTGTATGCGCAGCCGGTCTTTTGTAACGGTAAGAGTGTCGCGCAGTAGAAGGGTATCTGTTACCTCCACGCGCTGCGTAATAATGACGGTATCGCGTTGCGTGGTTACTTCCCTCTGTAGCTTACAGCTGGATATAACGCACGCGCTTGCCAATAAAAATAGCGCGTAGGTTCTCACATTTTAAGTCGTTAGGGTCGTAACTCACGTGTACCCATTTAGGTTTCCCTTTGCTGTCGGAACCCTCCCAAATGAGCTGCGTATACTTGCAGTTATTCTTTATCCAGTTATAAAGGTCTTCGTTATCTCGCCAGTGGTCGCAGTCCGCCGCCATCCCTTTAAGGTGGTGGCTGGTCTTTGCACCGTTTACCATGCGGTTAACTGCCGCCGAACGGTAGGCGCTATTAATACGGATAGGCCCAAGGGCTACCCGCGCTGGATGCAGTACATTCTCTACCAAAGCCTCAAGGTTGGCTAGCTCTACCGGCCCAGGCTCGTTAGCTAGGCCGGTGCTAGTCCTCGTTAGTTCGGCTATGGTAAAGTACTGGCTCATTTATCTTTGGCTAGGAATAGACCAAAGGCGCCCACCCAGAACGGTACGCACTCGGATAGGGTAGCCTTTTCAAACCATACTAGCGTAAGCGCTCCAATAATGAGCGCACAACCGACGCCAGTCGTTTTCCAATGCTTAAAAAGGCGGGTTTGAATCTGTCCCATAGTGCCACCAAGTTAAGAAAAATAGTTAATAAGAAGCTCATCCAAAAAAGGTCTTCCATATGCATAGTTAGGAAGGTGAGGCCGGTACCTATCCAGGAACCCGCTAGTACTTCGTTCTTAATCATAATTCGCTAGGTGTTGGGAAGTACTCTGGGTGCTTCTCTTTGCATGTTTCTACCCATTCTTGAATGGTGGCTACACCTCCCATAGAGTGTACGCCCATAGGCGCGCACCATACCTCGTAAGAGCTGAAAGATGTTTTTAAGGGTTCACCCTCCCAAAGGATATCCACGCTCCACTTTGAAGAAAGTACTGCGGGGGTTAGTTCGTTCCCATCCTCGTCATATGTTGCGGGGGTTGTAACAAGGTTCCCCAGTTCCACCACTTGGCGCACCTTTGCGGGGTCGTAATAGGTTTCCCCCTCCTCGTTAGTGGTTTCAATCTTGGCCTTTGCCGTTGCCCATTGCGTGGGCGTGAATTCGTACTTACGCAGTTTCATATTACAAAGAGGTTAGGGTTGCAAGGTCGCTATTTGGGAGACGGGAGGTGAATAGGAGGGCTTGTTTTACGGGGTACTCAAATCCAGCCCCAAAATACCCACCAACGTTAAGACGGCTACAAGCGGGAACAAGTGCGGAAGTATCAACACCCACTTGAACTCCGTTTATATATAAAACATAATCATTCAGTTTATATCCTACCGCTATTTTTTTAATGCCCGCAGAAGGTGAAGATTGAGTAATCGTGGCTTGTGGTGCGCCTCCAGAACGCACATTTAAGTAAAGCCAATTTGATGTATTATCAAAACCTATGTGGATTCGGTTGTTTGAAGTGCCGTCAGAAATCGTTAAGTACATTTGGTCTGCATTGGTATCCGTGAAATCTACCTCCACAAAGAAAGTCCCTTCGGTTTGTCCAATGATTGCCGTTGCAGATGTCTTGCTCGCAGACTCGCTCGTCCTTGTCGCAGATGCTCCATAGGTGGGGATCATTGAAGTCATATAACTCCCGCTTTCAATCTGCGCCCCATAAATATATGAGCCATCCGTCCCGTTTTGCGTTGATGAATTCGCACCACTTGCTACCGAATCCGTAGGAAGTGAACCAAAAAACATATTTGTATTTACACCGCTTGTAGCATCAAAGGTCACCGAAAGACGATACCACCCATTTCCATAGTCCTCAATATCAGAATCAATAGGCGCACCATACGAAGACCATCCCGTAAAGTTACCTACCTTCGTTCCGTTAGCGATATTAAATAATACGGGCTTGTTTAGAGATTGCGCGCCCGCGCCTAATACGAAATAGTCGTATCCATTCGCTTTAGCAAAAATTGATATGGTCGTAGCACCATTGTAAGTAGATGAGCCATTAGTATAAATAATGTGTTCAGCCTTTGAGGCGGAGCCTACAAAAGATGTTGCGTTGTTTACTCCTTCTGGGCTTGTTGCTGCGTTTGGTGTTTGCGTTGCCGCTACGATTCCAAACCCAGTACCACCAAAGTATTCACTATGATCATTGCCATTATTCCTACTCCCTTCCAACAAAAGACTCGGACAGGTCGGGTTTGCGGGGTCATAATTGAGGCGGGGCATATTGTCCGTTATGCCACTCACCACCGCAGCGGTGGTCGTTTCTTGGTAGGTCTGCGCTACAAGGCCGTAATTTAACTGGGCGTCTTGGATGTAGATATTGCCGCTTGTGCCGCTCGTATCTCCGTCTCCATCGGCGGGGTATACATAAATGGCATTTACTGCTTTGTTGCACACTACACTACATCGGTACCAACCTCCACCAATCGCCTCAATTTTGGAGGTTACGATATTAGAAATGGAAGCGCCTAATGCGCCATTCTGCAAATCAAAATAAGCAGATGAAAAAGTGCCTCCGCCTAATCCTAATCGCAACCAATTAAGAGTACCCGCTTTTGCATAAATAGAAAGCGTTTGCACTCCACTTGTTGAGATAGATTGATTCATAGCCTCTACCGCTGCATTCTTGGCCAATAGCCACGCATCGCTCGTACCATCGTAACCGCTTTGGCCTCCCGTTACAGAAACACCAGTACCGCCAGTTCCTTTAACCCAAGTGGCATTTGAGTAGGTGTTCGACTGCAACAATAAATTTACTTGGGCTTTCTCAATGTAGCCATTGGCGTTAACGCGGGTGGCTTCAATATCGCTACCGCGTGAAAAGGAAAGTTCACCGTCAGTACTCAACGGTTTTTGGCTGTACAGCTTCCCATCGCGATAGCCGGAAGGGATAAAAGTTAGGCTGCTTTTGTCGTAGAATTGGCTCATAATAAATTAGCAATAGCGTTAATAGTGCAGTCGCGGGCTTCAAGGGTTCCACTATCGGCGGCTACGTACGCCGCGTAATCGTCCCAAATGGGCGCGGCATAGTTTCCACCCGTGAAGATAGTAACAAATTGATTTGCAGTAATCATAGGGTACAAGTATTAAACTCTACTACCCCACCGTCTGCAATGACGTAGGCGTAATAGGCAAGGTTTGGCGGTAGGTTATAGTTCTGGGTCAAAACGTACGGGGTCTGGGTTAACGGGAAGGTTAACTATTTTAGCGTATGTTACTCGGCTACCTTCGTAGTTATATTCTATATTTACCGGGAAGTAGTCCACACCTCCCCAGCTGGCCGTATGCGTTACGGTTGTGGTTTCGTGTAGGTCTAGTTCGTAATACTCCAGGGGTACAGCTCTACGCTGCCCAATACGGTTAGCCGTAATCTGGAGTAAGCTATTAAGGTTGGAACCCGTGGGCAAAATCTCTACCCAGCCGGTAGGCCAAACGGTAGACGTTTGGGCCACACCCTTGTATACTATTTGCTGCGGGTCGTTTGCTCCAGTTGCAAAGCTTTCTAGGTCGCCTATGCGGGTAGTAAAGGTTACGTCCTCCCCTAGTTTTCTTCGTGTATTGTCGGCACGGTAGCCGCGGTATGGCATTGTACTGCCGTGCTGGTAGATATTCCAGGCGGCTTTGGCTCTATCTGGGTCGGGTATCTCGTCGCCAGCTGACTGGAAAAGCTCTACAGTAAGGCCCAAAGATACCTGGCCAATATTCGGGAATGTGGGAAGGTGGGCGTTGTTTGTGCTAAACGTAACTATACCTAACTGGTCAAAAGGCTCGTCGCCGGCTATGTTTTGGTTAACGCTGTAGCGTATAAACTGCGTCGTTTTACTCCACGTGGTGCCGTCGCTGCTATACTCACCTAACCAAAAGTAAACACGAAAATCCCATGTAACCGACTGGCTAGGATAGTAAGCCGGTATAATGTAGTTAGCCCGTAGGCTAATATCGTAATCCAGGTGGCTCACGCCATCGGCAAAAACTGTACCCAGGTCTACCCAGTTATACGTTTCAAACTCGAACGGCGTAGTCCAAACCTTATGCTCTGTGTACTGGCTTACCGTGGTTTGGTTTGTATATGGCTCGTTTAAGTATAAATGCTGAATTTCCGTAATGCGTACGGGCGGTAAGTACATTTTCGTACCGCCACTAATTACGGTCATGTTCTGGCTAGCGCTGTAATCGATATTTGTCTGGTACGTTCCGTTGGGAAGGTATACGTTAAAGCTGCTATCTAAACGCGTTATATCTTGAAACACTAGGTAGCCCCGGTCCTGGTATAAACGTAGCCCAAACGCTACGCAAATGCCCTCTATTACGCTTTTAAACGTATGGAAGGAAGTTTCCGTATTGTATACGCCGTTGTGGCCGCTACCTGTGAGGTATAGGCTGTCGTAAAGGTCGGAGCTGTTAAAGATGCGCGTAAGGTCTTTGGATACCAGAAAACCGTTAAATAATTGCCACAGTCCTACCCGGCTAAACACTTCGGCTATCTGTACGCTAAAGGCTTTGGTACCCGTAAAGGTGTACGCGTCGCTTTTTATGTTTAGCAAATGGAAGCCATCGCCTGCAATAAGCGTAATAAAACGCTGCCCATTAATGACCTCTACCGTACCCACGCTAGGAGTACAGTAGCCCTTCCAAATATCGCCAAGGTTCTTCGAAAGGGTCATATAAAAAATTCCGTCCCCGTCTTGCAAGACGGTTTCCAGGTTGCGCGTTAAGTCATTCTGGCTAATTGGCGCTACCAGCTCCATGCGGCTGCCGGTAATGCCGGGCTGGTTAGCGTCTTTTGCGTCGTATGTTACCTTCCAGTCCGCTACCGTAAATTCGAAAGGAGTATAGCTAACGGCCGTAGTGTCGGCGTATAGCTTAACGTCGTACCCTTTACTCTTGGCGTATGCGAATAACTGTACAGCCATTAGTTACCCAAGATATTTAAACCACGCTGGTTACGGTTATTGGAAGCCTCCATACCAAACCCAGCAATACGGAATTTAATTTCGTTATCGTCGCCAAGGCCAAAGGGTAAGCCCATGCCACCGCCTAGGGCGTTAAAGGCTGCGTTAAAACCAATGTTGGGAAAAATAATAGCCATGGCGCCAGCTAGTGCCAGGGTTGCCGCTGTAGCGGCGGCCATTTGCTGTACGTATGTTTTAATTCCTTGCTTTAAATTATCAAAGAAATTTTCCCCGTTGATAATAGAAGCCTCAAACGCTGTTCTTAATACGTTACCAAATTGCTGGCCAGCTAGGGCAATTTTTTGCAGCTGTTCGTCCGTTTGCTCTGATAAAGTAAGCCAGTTATTTCCGGTGCGAATGGATTTTACTTGTGCTTCTGTATAGGTTTGCCAAGACCCAGCCGCGTACTGCGCCTGGCGTACAATACCAAAAAGCGCCTGGTTTGTTTGGTAAAGCGGCGTAGGCGCCAAGTCCTTTGGAAGTAAGCCGGGTTCTACGTCGGCTAGTGTAACGCCTCCCTTTACCTTAATGCCCTTGGCTATCTCATTGTTAAGCTCCTTAAAAGAACCCGTAAGCTGTTTTACCTGGGCTTCGGTGCTAGAGATTAAGCTAGTAAGTTCATTAAAACGTGCGCTACCAATCTCGGTACGGTCTAGCTCCGCTTTATAGTCGGCTAGTTTGTCTTTTAAAGAACCTAACGTAACCTTTTGCTTTTCGCCCGATTTTACTACTTCGTCGCCTTGCGTCTTCTGTATACCGGCCAGCTCTCTAGTGGCCATTGCAGCGCGTATAGTTTCGCGCTGGTAGGCGGCCATAGTGTTACCGCCAAACATTCCAGAAATAAACGTACTGTAGTACTGTAGCTTTTCTAGAAAGGTTAGGGTAGTACTAAACTCTACCTTTAATACATTAAGGAAACCGCTAATAGTTTCCAGCATAAGAGTATAGGCTGGCAATAAACCTAAACCTATTTCGCTTTTTAGGTTCTCAATGCTGGCGCGCTGTTGGTCTACCTTGTCGGCTGCCGATAGCGTTTCGTCGCCAAAGTTCCGCATTTTCTCACCCATTACAGCCAATACGGCCTGGGTGTAGTCGCCTAACTCCTTTTCTTTCTTTCTTACTTCTACAATATCTAAACCTATCTGGTCTAGACGTAAACCCGTCTGGCGTATAAGTTCCTGGGTAGCGTCGCCAAAAAGCTTATCGAACTCCTGGCCCGTAGAGCGTGCGTACCCTCTCACGTACTGCAAAGTACCCGCCAGGGTTTCCATGCTAATATTTACGCTCGCAGCTTGGTTAGCGCGGCGCATTAATTCCAGGTCGCTTACAGTCCCTTTAACGGCGTTACGTAAGTCCGCTAAAGTAGAAGGGTCGTTAAGATTCCTAAAGGTCGTCTGTATGCCCTCTAGTTGCATCCCCAGGTTAATAGATTCCTGGGCGAATTGCTGAATATTAGAAACGGCAAAGCTGGCGCCAATTAAGCCGCCCAGGTTCTGGAATTGCTTGGAAATACTTTTAATGGAACTGTCAACCTTTTGAATCCCTTTACGGAACTCGTTAACGTCCATTCCCAGTATTACCTTACTCTTTACGTCTGCCACTCTCTATACTCTTTACAAAATCGGCAAAGCCGTTACCTTTTCTTTCGTCTGCGAACCGTATTAAATCCGTTTCGCGTATATGCTTCCTTACTGTCTTACCGCTTACGTTCACCAGGATAGCAGCTAGCCACCTGGTGCGCTTCCAGTCCTCTTTATGCCTTTCGGTGCCGTGCTTAACGATTGCGTCAAGCTCTCGGCCCGTTAGGCGCTTCGCTTCGCTTGGACTAATGCCCAAACGTCCCACCAGCAAACCCAGTACGTCTACTGCGCCGCCGGCTGGGAAAAAGGGCTGTTAAGCCGCTTGGTAAGTTCGGATAAATCTTCGCTAGAAATATCCTTTTTAAACTGTTCGAACGTTGGCCGGTCGTCTTTGTCCCAATATTCTTGGGCGTATAACATAGCGACCATATCCCCAATTTTTGGGGTATCCATCTCTGTTACACTTTTGCCGGTTAGTTCTTCGAATAACATGGCTGCGCCAAGCGTAAAACTCTTTCCCATCGCAGTTTAGTTATTAGTTAGTTCCGATTGTCCAGGCTCCCGTACCTTGAAGGCTGAAGGAGTACGTACCGTTATCCTTGTCGGGGAATGAAGCGGAAAGCTGGGTAAGAATTGCGTTACCCTCAATTTTCGTTTCGCCAGTGGCGGGTGTAACGGTGCCGGCGGCACATTGGGTAATTTTAATATCTACCTCGCTGCCAATTGAATCATAAAGCTGGTCTGGGTTCCAGTTTGTAGCATCGTCGTCGCCAAACAAAGCGCTACCGGAAATAGTCCAGTTCTTGGCGCTAGTAACGTAAGAACGGTATACCGCGTCGTCTTTGCTGGTTACTTCGCGGGTTTCCGCGTTCATCTCGAAAGAACAGTCGCTTTCTAAAGCGAAGCCTTTGTAGGTTGTTCCACCGTCGGTAGAAAGCAGTACGCGGATTTCGCCGCCAGAAATACTTGCCATTTTTTTTAGGTATTAATTATAAAAATAAAGTCGGCTGCCAGTAGCACCCGTTCGTTTATATCGTCGTAAAAGAACTGCATACCGTCCATGTACGCCAGGGTAAATGGACTGTCTAGGGCCACGCCTAACGCATCAGCGGCGCACGCTTCACCCTCCAGGGTTCCGCTGTCGCCTTCTACGTAGTCCTCATACATAGGCATAACGCGCGGGTAGTCGCGCAGCTGTTGGCGAATATCGCCTAGCTGCTTTTGCGCGTCGTCGGCGTCTGCATAATGAAAGAACAGCGTAGCGCTAATATTCTCGCTTCCGCGTTCGTCTTTCGTTTCTGTAATATCTACGCCTTGAATAGTTATAACTATGTGGTCTGCCGTAGTGCCTTGCGGTGCTGCTAAAGCGTAAACGTCGTCCGTAGCGGCCGCGGTTACTGCGTCGTAAACGTATTGTAAGTAGTTCATCGTAGCACCGAAGTTATGCGTTTTTGGATATGGCGCTGCATTAACTTTTGAGCTTTTTCTACTACGTCGGTATTCTCTACGGCTAAACGTATAAAGTCCTTCGCTTTAAAGTTCTTCGAAGTACCGCCGAAAAGTTGCCAGGGCGCATAGTATGCACCTTGTTTACGGGTTCCGCGAAGTCCTACTACTACGTACGCTTTCTCTGTACCCTTGTTGGCCCACTTATTAATAGACCCGTACAAGTTGTAAAACTTGGCACCTAACGCGCTGCGGCTCTTTTGGCTTATGCCTTTAGGGCCTTTACTATCGGCGTACGCCTGGTTACGGGCTTCCGTAACTAGCGGCTGCGCCTCTTTAAGTAGGAGCTTACGCACCTCTCTAAAGCGCATTTCTTCGGACGTGCCTAGCTTTTTTAATTCCCTTCGGAACTGGTCGAAATTAATAGCGCGGCCGGACTGGCTGCGTAGGTATATTTTAGAGCTGGCCATTATCGCGCAATTTAGATTTAACCAAAATAAAGCGCTTGCGGCCCTCTGGGGTAACGGCTACGATATCGTAATACTTACCGCCGTAACCTATTTTCCAGTCAGCCGTTACGGCCGTCTGGTAACGCAGTCGCCAAGTAATCATGTACTGGCTTTGCATCTGGTCGTTAACAAAGCTTTCGCTTCCTACCGTGCCAGTTTCTGGTATAACTTCCTGGGCGTAGAAGTCCCCGGCGCTAGTAAAACTGCGCTTAACCTGGCCACTATTGTTAACGGTCGTGGTCGGTTCGTATAGGGTTACGCGTCGGTCTAACGTCATGCAAAGTTACGGCGGTAACGTCCTACGATACGGTCAAAGAAACGCGGGCCGACGTTATACGGCATATCGTCGCCGAAGTCGTACCCGAATTTAATACGCTGGTAAATAGCGTGCTTAATATCTTTAGGCATAGAAGCATAACCGGCGGTGTACACTATTACCATGCGGTCGCCTTCTTCCCCAATGCTGGGGCTAATAACGCCGTCTAAAAGGTCGTACTCGGTGTCTTCCGTGCTAACTCCGTCTACGTAAACGTGAACGGAAGTAATAGTACCTAGTGGCCAGTAGGGAAGCTCGTAAGAGCTTGCCCATACTGTATCACTAGTAATTGTCGCACTACCTAGCACCACATGAGCGAAAGACAGCGCTTCCTCACACGCTGCCTCATAAAGGAACGTAAGAAGGTTGTTATCGTCCGTACCGTCCACCCGGACGAAGCTTTTAACTTCGTCCAGGTTTATGGCTTGCGGTGTATATGTAATGCTATTGGCCATTATTAAAT
>Ga0209137_1001997_pt1 | contig 18569 bp, 14 predicted proteins | sample SaaInl5LU_22_DNA_FD_184642 | JGI IMG/M metagenome (GOLD analysis project Ga0209137, IMG submission 184642) | Marine microbial communities from expanding oxygen minimum zones in the Saanich Inlet - ESP_105LU_22_DNA (SPAdes) (version 2) | ecosystem: Environmental > Aquatic > Marine > Intertidal... | reverse complement strand
TGCTGTTGGATGCACGCCGTCTAATCCTATAAGACCTCCTGTGACTAGTTTTGTATCTAATGTATAATCATCAAATACAATTCCACCATTGGATGCTTGAGTTAAAATTGCTTGTAAGTCCACATAAGCAATTCCATAACTTTGAGCAGCTGCTTGAACACTCGCGTTCATAGCGTCAGTTGCGCTTATGATTTCTACTAATTCTGTTTCAGTAACAACCCATTTATCAGCCAATGGAATCGCAACTCCGTTTACTGTTAATGGATTTCCAGGAATCGCCTCTGTTCCAATAAAAGTAGCTGATGTTAAAACCATCAAGTCATTTTCAGTGGCCTGTCTCATGCTAACCAAAGCAGGATTAATTGCTGTCAAGTCTGTTAAATGTTCATCAATGATTACTACGGCATTGTTACAAGGTGTGCCATTTTCATCGACATCACAGAAGCTTATTGTACGTTTAGCAATTTCTGCATCAGCATCATTTTGAGAAATGGCGTTAACCCCTACTAAATAAGCAAAAGCTTGTGCAATTCCAGCATTATAAGCTGCATATGCACTATTAACAGCGTTTGCTGTGGTTTCGTCAAGTGGAATAGGGTTATGTGGGACAGATGTAAAATATGGTAAATCAGTAACATGAGGTGTTCCTGAAACCACTCCCTCAGCTCCATTTGCAGTCAATGCTGCTAAAGCAATATCAAGGACTGCTTCAAAAGTTGCTAAATCAGTAATTTGATCCTGTTCCTGATCTGCACCACCTGTAGCATAACCTAAAACATCATTTCCTCCGAATAAAGATAAAGTGAAAAAAGATGGGTTTTGAGCTGCTGCGAGTTCAATGATGGATGCATTTGGTGTGTCTCCTGTAAGTCGTGTTGCGTAAGGATTTGCGAGTCCAGCTTCTAAATTTCCTAGATTTCCGTATCCTGCTGCTACAAAGTGAAAACTTCTTGCTCCTGGCACACCTAAATTATTAAAGGGTCCTGTAGGATTGTTTAAAAGATCTGTTTGTATTGTAACCGGTCCAACCACTGACTCCAATGATGCGGGTCCTGATCCATTAAAAACAAGTCGTGGCCCTATAATTCGAGTCCCTCCAAGAGTAAGTCCTCCAAAGTTATCCGCCATAGTGGGTTGTTTAAACTCACCCCCTCCAGCTTTTGCAAATTCTTTAGACATAATGTTTGGCCAAGAATTTTCTTGACTTGCTAAGAATACAGTTCCATCTGATACACCTGCGCTAAATGAAGGTCCAACAGCGATATAATTAGAGAAATCTAAATCTCCTGCATTAAGTTCTGGAAGCACCGTTGTTTCAACGAGGGCTCCATTGTCTTCAAGAACGTCTTCAACGTCATTACATGCCGTAAATCCTAGAACTACAGCACTTAGTAATATATATTTAATATGTTTCATAATTTTAATTATTAGTTGTTAATAGTCCATGACAGGAAGTAAATCGACCCAATGTTTCCAGTTCCAAATGCCGTATTGTATTCAGTTCCTAATAAATTGGTAGCGCCTGCTTTGAAAGTTGATTTTATACTTGGCACTGCATAGTTGATTTGTGCATCAACAGTATGAAATTCCTCTACGACTCCATTTCCAAAAGAAGCTTCCCAGAAGTAATCGTCACTAAATCGGTATGCGACGTTAAATCCAAAGTTTTCAAATAAGGCTGTATTTCCAAAAGAGGCCTTGAATTTATGTTCTGGTGTATTAAAGTTTGTATTGAAATCAGGAAAGTTATTATCTTCATCCATCTTAGCATAGGTATAATTACCGCTCAAGTCGAAATCGCCAAACACTTTTGTTGACAACCCAATAGAAGCACCATAAGAGGTGATTTCTGCTCTAGAGTTTGTGTAGGCGCTGTAGGCTGTGAAATCTCCACTTCCAATGGCAGCTATAGATAGTCCACCGTCTCCAGCAACACCATATAAAGGAGCTACTACAATTTCTGTAGAGATAAAGTCTTTATACGTGTTATGGTATGCACTAAAGTCAACAATTAAATTATCAAATTTACCACGGTAACCAAATTCAAATGCCGTCACTTGTTCTGGTTTTACAACATCCGGGTTTGCAACTACTAAATCAGCTGGATTTCCGGTGACTCCTAGCATTCCTACTGAACTCGCAGTATAAGAGTTGTTGTAAGCTGCAGATCCTGTTTGTGTGATGGTACTTGGTTGTCCATAAACAGCTTGTCCTGTTTGAGAAACATCAAACACATTTGTATAACGATCTAAGTTGTTTGGAGCAGACCCTACTAGTAAAGCACGTCCTGCGTCCAAGCCAATAAATAAATCTTGTGTGGTTGGGTTTCTAAATCCAGTTTGTCCTGAAAGTCTAATGTTATGGTTTCTATTGATTGTTAAACCAGCAGATAATCTTGGTGAAAAGAAGCCATCAAAAAATTCTGATTTGTCATAACGAACCGATCCTGTTAATTTTAATTTTGCAGCTGCACTCAATTCTAGTTCTTTTTGAAGTTGTGTGTACAACCCAAATTCAGAGTAGTTGATGGCACCATCATAATCAGTGTAAATTGTTCCTGAAGAATTTAAGCTGTACTGTCTAAAAGATCCTCCAACTTGAATGTCAACAGCATCAATTAAATGAGAAAAATTATAGTTAGCATCTGCATGGTAGTATTTAGAAGCATCCTGAAATTTAGATCCTGTAGTTAAGTCTGGATCATTGACGCTTGTATTGAATGCGTTTTGAAATTCATCAGACCCTGGTAAAAAGCGCCCTGTATCAGCAACAGATCTAGCAGCGGCATGCGCTTGTGCATCTGTAGCACCCCCTAAAGTGGATTGCACATACGTTCCTGCATATTGACCAAACCAAGTTACATCGTCTTTCCACGCTCGGTTGATATTAATTCCTGTAAAGACCATGTCGTAAGAATCTCCAGCGTTATCTGAAACAACATAACCTCTTACATAGAAGTTGTCGTTCTTAACTTCTAATTTGTGCTGTTCTTGAAAGAAGTTGTTAATTGCATAACGGTTAATTCCTTGGAAGATGGTAGAACCTGTTCCAACTTTTCCAACGTATGAAATTTCAAAGTCATTTTCAAAAGGTCTGTAGTAAAGTCCCCAATCTGCTTTGATACTTTCTGCATTGTAATTTGTCAAATCTCTTTCGTTGTATCCTGTTCTACTCACAGCTACGTTTGGTACCAAAGCATTGGCTCCTGCAGGCAATATACCTAAAGCTTCTAAGGCTACAGCTACCTCTTTAATTCCTGTGGAGACCTCATCTCCATAGACGTTAATACCGTTGTAGTTTAAGTTGGTGGCTCTTGTGCCGCCAATCATATCGCTATCTACTTCGCTTGTTGCAGCCCAGTCTGTTCCTTTCAGCCATCCAAAGTTGGCTTTGGCAGCAAACTTGTTGCTGAATTTACGAGCCACTCGAATTCCGAAATCGGTGTATGTATTGTCACCAGCAGATTCTTGTGAAGTGATTCCTCTTTTTAAGCTTGTGCTGATTCCATCGTGATCGAAAGGATTTTTACTGGTCATAAATAAAATACCATTGAAAGCATTGGCACCATAAAGTGCTGAGGATGCTCCTGGAAGTAATTCTACACTTTGAACATCTGTTTCAATCATTCCTACTAAATTTCCGATAGGGAAGTTAAGTGCTGGAGTTGAGTTGTCCATGCCATCTACAAGCTGCATAAAACGGTTGTTTGCAAAGGTTGCAAAACCACGTGTATTTACAGATTTAAATGTTAAACTGTTGGTGTTTACATCTACGCCTTTTAAGTTTTCTAGACCTCCATAAAAATCAGCTGATGCCGAAGTTTTGATGTCTTTAATTCCAAAACGCTCCACTGTTACTGGAGATTCAAAAATACGTTCTGGTGTACGAGACGCAGAAATAACAACCTCATCAAGGAAACTTCCTTCATTTAAAGTGATTGCTAAGGTTTCGTTGTTTTTCGTGATTTCTTGTGAAAGTGTTTCAAATCCTACACTACTCACTTGAATTGAGAAAGGAGGGTTTTGGTCAACGTTTAGAGTAAAGTTACCATCAAAGTCAGTAACGACTCCTGTAGAGGTTCCAACTACAATAACGTTGGCGCCTGGTAATGGTAATCCACTAGCATCGTTGACAGTTCCTTTCACTGTTGTTTGTGCAAAAGATGCAACACAGAAAAGTAAGACTAAAGTCTTTAAAATTGTTTTCATAAATTAGAATGTTTAATATCGTATGGTTATAGTTATACCAAATTTAAGCATTAAAAATTTAATAATTCTTAAATTTACGTACAAATATTATTAATAACAGCTATCGAATGTTAATAGATAAATAAAACTTCGAACGTATTAGATTAATAATCAATACTTTAAAATAACTACTCTACGGTCACAGATTTGGCTAGATTGCGAGGTTGGTCCACGTTTTTGTCTAACATTACCGCTATATGATATGACAATAATTGTAAAGGAATGGCGGTAAGTAGTGGAGAAAGCAGTTCTAAGGATTCAGGAACTTCAATGACATGGTCTGCAATTTCTCTAACCTGAGTGTCCCCTTTTGTGACTACCGCAATAATTTTTCCTTTTCTAGATTTGATTTCTTGGATGTTACTCACCACTTTTTCGTAATGCCCAAATTTGGTGGCAATGACAGCGATGGGCATATTTTCATCGATGAGCGCGATGGGTCCATGCTTCATTTCTGCAGCGGGATAGCCTTCGGCATGGATGTAAGATATTTCTTTGAGTTTCAAAGCACCTTCAAGAGCTACAGGAAAATTAAATCCGCGACCTAAATACAAAAAGTTTTTAGCGTCTTTATAAATGCTTGCAATTTCTTTAGTTATGCTTTCTGATTTAAGGGTGGCTTCTACTTTTTCAGGGATGGTTTCCAGCCCTATAAGATGCCTTCTAAAGTCAGAGTTTGACATCGTGCCTTTAGCTTTTGCCAATCGCAATGCAATGAGAGTTAATACTGTAATCTGAGTTGTAAATGCTTTGGTGGAAGCGACTCCAATTTCGGGTCCGGCATGGGTGTAAGCCCCTGCATGAGTTTCTCTTGAAATGGTAGATCCAACCACATTGCACACTCCAAACACAAATGCGCCTTTATCTTTTGCGAGTTTGATGGCTGCAAGTGTATCGGCTGTTTCTCCAGATTGAGAAATAGCGATGACTACATCATTTTTGGTGATCACAGGATTTCGGTATCGAAATTCTGAAGCGTATTCGACCTCTACTGGTATCCTCACCAAGTCTTCAATAATATATTCTGCAACTAGTCCGGCATGCCAAGAGGTTCCACAAGCGATAATAATAATTCGGTTGGCATTCAAAAACTTGCCCATATTATCTTCAACACCGGCCATTTTTATAATGCCCTCATTAGATAACAACCGCCCTCTATAGGTGTCTTTAATGGCATTTGGTTGCTCAAAAATTTCTTTAAGCATAAAATGGTCATACCCCCCTTTTTCAATTTGCTCAAGATTAATCTTTAGTTCTTGAACGTAGGGGCTGACAATTTTATCGTCTTTAATGTTTCGTACATTTAGTGGCTTGTGTAATCTAATCACTGCCATTTCTTCATCTTCTAAATACACAGCATTGTTGGTATACTCTATAAAAGGAGAGGCATCACTCGCAATAAAAAATTCATTTTCGCCAACGCCAATTGCCAGGGGACTCCCGAGTCGAGCCACTACAATTTCATTTGGTTTTTTAATGTCAAAAACTGCAATAGCATATGCACCGACCACTTGGTTGAGTGCGACCTGTACTGCCTTTCCAAGCTTTAAATTGCTATTTTTTTGGATGTCTTCAATTAGATTTACTAAAACCTCTGTGTCTGTATCCGACGAAAAATTATAGCCTCTTTTTGTAAGCTCTTCTTTCAGAGTACCATAGTTTTCAATAATTCCGTTATGAATGATCACTAAATCGCCAGAATTTGAAAAATGCGGATGTGAATTCACATCGTTTGGAACGCCGTGGGTTGCCCAACGCGTATGCCCAATTCCTAAATTACCTACGGGGTTGATTTGTTCAGAAACTTTAGCTTTTAAATCTGCAACCTTCCCTTTAGTCTTTGAGAGTTTGATTTCAGAGCCATTATAAAGTGCAATTCCAGCACTGTCATACCCTCTATATTCTAATCGCTGAAGCCCTTTTAGTATTACTGGATAGGCGTCTCTATGACCTATGTATCCTACAATTCCACACATATATTTTAGTTGCTAGGTTCGGTTTTTGGTTCGGTATAAAAAACATTAAGTTTTACTCTTTTGGCAGCAATTGGAGAGTTATTTCCATGAATAATAACACTTTTTGGAGATAAAACGGTCCCTGTAGGGACACCCTCTATAGCTGTAACATCTCCATCAACACCTACATCCATACTGTTTTTGAACCCTCTAGTATTTGCCGCTCCAACATTAGAAGACACCACAAGACCAAGCTTTACATTTGTAGAGTCTTTTGTGACAATATTGTTTAGGTGTTCTGTCAATCTAATTTTATATTTCTTTTGTTCCGTACCATCCGCAGTTGTTTCAGTGCTTAGTGGCACTAAGTGGGTGAATTTAGAATCGGAAGAAGCCGTATTGACTGTTTGATCTACAAAGAAGTCAGTCAAAGGAATGTTATTGTCGATATCATAAATATAGACTCTGTTAGGAAGGTCTGAATTTGATTGCGTTTCGTCAACATAAAACTCTAAATAGGCTTCATTGATCAAGCGTTTTACGGTTACTAAGCCATTGCTGTCCACTTCTCTAAACTCATTTAGTTGATCTTCTTCAGGATTTCCACCTTCGTCAGAAAACAATTCAACAACCGCCATTGAGCCTTCGCCTCCTTTTAGGTATAAGTAATTATCACCCTCTGCATCTGTAGTCGTATCATCGATAAGATCAGTTACTGAAGAATTAAAGCTATTGTCAAAAATGCTCACGCGATTCCCTGAAAATCTCATCTCATATTCTCCTTGAGAGGTAGTGGTTGTATCTTCCCCATCTACAGTTGTGGTTTTTTCATAGGTGTAATGAAGCGTAACGTTTGCTTTTGATGAAGAAAAATCTAATTGCATGAGATGACCTTCAGTTGAAGTTATGGGTTCTACTTTAAAGTGTAGCCCTCTAAAATACTCGTAAAAATCACTGGCACTACTAAGGACATCATCCTCTTCTTTTAAAAAGATTAAATCTTCCCAAAATTCTTCAGTAGTAGGGGCTGAAACTCCTTCTTCTGCCTCTCCCCCAAACAGATGAACTCTCAGACTTGGAGGAATCGTACTTGTTACTTCTAATTCTCCAGTTTCTTCATTGATTTCCGACAAACCTATAGAGTTTGCGCTCGGAAAATAGCTCTCATTATGATACATTAATGGTCCTTCAAGATCGGAAGCTCCAATCATTTCGCCTTGTGATAAAGATCCATTAGAGTAGTAATTTTGAGAAGCATCTAAGTCTGCGTTTGGATCAAAATCTCTTAGGAAGTAGTTATTTTTATAAATGGATAGTTTTATGGGGTTGCTTCCGTATAAAGAATCGAGCGTATAAGTAGTAGTTTCTCCAATATTTGAAGTGCTTGCGTAAGGGATAGTTAACACAATCGAATCTAAAGCCGTATTGTCTCCAAAATCAGGGTCAAAAGTTTGAGGGGTTAATTGCCCTACAAAATGAACTTTAGAACCTCCAAATACCGGGTCGTGATAATAGCCTAAAAGGTTATTAGATAATCCGTTTGATTGAAAGGGTGTAATTTTTTTGTTGTAAGTATTTACTGAATACACTTCGTGTGTAATTTCAAAATCGGGGGTTCCCACAATTCCGGTTCCAATTTCAGAAAACTCATTGTCACAAGACTGAATCATAAAAATCAGAGACAAAGCACAAATAGATTTAAATGATACGGAGCTAAAATATTTCATATTAAGGGACTAGTTTTAAGATTTGAGTGTTATAAAATTCTGTGTATGCTTCTGCAAAAGCTTCAGGGTATTGGTAATCCAAAACAGGTTTTTCACAGTTAGCGAGGTAGTCTTCTAATTCTTCAGGAAGATCTTGAGATCCACGAATCAATCCGTCTGAAAAATCAACAGCTACTTTCATTAGGTTAGAATAACTAGGTGTGTTGAGTTTGTTGATATGTGTGTCCTCAATTTCATCAAATTTAATTTTATCAACCATCCCCATATTAAGCGTTTTGTCAAAACTTTGATTATAAATAGAGGTGACAATTTTACTCTCTTTAAAAAGAGGTTCGTCTTTGTAGTATTGCTTTAAATATAATGGCAATAAAGAAGCAAGCCATCCGTGTACATGGATAATATCGGGAGCCCAATTTAATTTCTTTACAGTCTCTATAACCCCTTTAGCAAAAAATATTGCACGTTCATCATTGTCATCAAATAACTCGCTATTTTCATCAGTAAATGTTGCTTTACGCCTGAAATATTCTTCGTTATCAATAAAGTATACTTGGATACGTTCTTTTGGAATTGAAGCGACCTTAATAATTAATGGCATGTCCAAATCATTGATCACTAAATTGATCCCTGAAAGACGAATCACTTCGTGCAATTGATGTCTTCGTTCATTGATGTTTCCATAACGCGGCATGAATATTCGTATCTGCCCGCCTTGTTTGTTTACCATTCTCGGTGCTTCAAATGACATGGAGGAAATCTCCGTTTCAGGTAAATATGGAACAACCTCGGACGAAACGTATAATATTCTCTTATCTTTCATAAGTTATTTACTTTTAGCGTTATCAACAAAAAACACGCAAAAATACAAAATTTTATGCAGATTAACCGTAATACCTTAAGTTTGCACGCTGTTAATTATTTACTAAATGCGAGTTTACACATCTAAAGCAGAGTTATGCGCCTTTATTTCTAAGGAAAGCACGAGTACTTTTTCATTGGGATTTGTGCCAACAATGGGTGCGCTTCATGCAGGACACCTCTCCTTGGTGAACGCTGCTTTGGCCCAAAACACCTTGGTAGTGGTTAGTATTTTTGTGAACCCAACTCAATTTGACAATCCAAATGATTTAAACACTTATCCACGCACTTTAGAAGAAGATATTCAGTTGTTGGAAACGCTTTCTAAAACCACCATTGTCGTGTACGCCCCCAGCATAGATGATATTTATGGTTCTGAAATGGACTCAGAGAGATTTGACTTTGGAGGTCTTGAACTTCAAATGGAAGGAAAATTTAGAACAGGCCACTTTGATGGGGTAGGAACCATCGTAAAACACTTGTTTGAAATTGTAAAACCCGATAATGCATACTTCGGAGAAAAAGATTTTCAGCAGTTACAAATCATTAAAAAAATGGTTGAGATTACTCAGCTATCCGTGAATGTTATAGGGTGTCCTATTGAACGAGAGCCCAACGGGCTCGCTATGAGCTCACGAAATATCCGATTGTCTATTGAAGAAAAAGAAACAGCGGCCTTGATTTATAAAATATTGCAATCCGTTAAAGAGAAATTTAGATATGAGAATCATACGGACATTTCTAATTGGGTAACGACTCAATTTACCAATCACCCTTTATTTGAATTGGAATATTTTCAAATTTCTGACTCTATAAACCTGGTCCCCATTCAACAAAAAAATCAATCTAAAACATACCGTGCATTTATTGCAGTTTTTGCAAGAGATGTTCGATTAATTGACAATATAGCTTTAAATTAATTACCTTTGACCACTATGCAAATACAAGTCGTAAAATCTAAAATTCATCGTGTAAAAGTCACCGGAGCCGACCTTAATTACATTGGTAGTATTACCATTGATGAAGACTTAATGGATGCCGCCAATATTATTCAAGGTGAAAAAATCCAAGTCGTCAACAATACTAACGGCGAACGTTTGGACACCTATGTAATTCCAGGCCCTCGAAATTCAGGCGAAATCACTCTAAATGGTGCCGCAGCTCATAAGGTCTCTATTGGAGATGTTTTGATTTTAATTACATATGCTTTCATGGATGTCGAATCTGCTAAAACATTCCAGCCATCTTTAGTGTTTCCAAATGAAGCCAACAACTTATTAAACTAATGTATTGAATAAGAAATTCAAATCAGCTCTAAAAATCAGTCTTTCACTTTTGTTAGCTGGGCTGTTGGTTTGGTATTCATTATCCAAAACATCTATTCCTCAATTGTTAGAGTATTTCAAGAATGCGAATTATTTTTGGATTGGTCTTGGTGTTTTTTTTGGACTCCTTAGCCACCTGTCACGAGCTTACCGTTGGCGATTTCAATTAGAACCTATGGGGTATAATATTAGGTTGGGAAATAGTATAATGGCAGTTTTTGCAACATACATCATAAATTACACCCTTCCAAGAGCCGGCGAAGTAGCGAGAGCCACTGTGCTAACCAATTATGAAGGCGTCCCTTTTGAAAAAAGTTTTGGCACTATTGTTTCAGAACGCCTTGCAGATATGTTAGTTATGATAGGAATCATCTCAGTTGCACTTTTTTTGCAATTTGATGTTATTTCCAGCCAATTTCTTCAAAAAACAAAAGAGTTAGATATTTCCACAAACTATGTTTTGGCTTCTGTGGTCATAAGTTTATTGTTAATAATCCTTCTCACATTCACTATCAAAAGAAGAAAAACTAAAATTGCTATAAAAATTAAATCCATACTAAGTGGATTGCTAGAAGGGGTCACAAGTATTTTAAAAATGAAAAAAAAATGGGCCTTTATTTTTCATACGCTTTTTATTTGGGGCCTTTATATACTAATGTTTTATGTCACTTCCTTTTCGTTAGAGGAAACAAGCCAGATTCCGTTTACTGCGATTTTAATTGGTTTTATTTTTGCAAGTTTTAGTATCGCAATGACTAACGGTGGGATTGGGTCGTATCCAGAAGCGATTGTTATTGCATTTACACTTTTTGGTTTACCAGAAGACCCTAGTAGAGCCTTTGGATGGATCATGTGGACCTCTCAAACCCTAATGGTCATCGTCTTGGGGGGGCTGTCACTTTTCTTTTTACCGATTTACAATAAAGCATATCCAAAACAAACTTCAGAATAGTATATTTCGTTTTCGGTTATTTTCTTAACTTGGCAACACAAATTTTTAACTTTCAAACATGAAGTTTTTTGTCGTAACGGCCCTACTTTGTTTTAATCTGACTTTAGCTCAGACGATTTATGATTCCATAGAGTCTCAATCCTTAGGGTCCACACGCGAATTAAAAATACAACTTCCACGTAATTATGAAGAGAATTCAGAAAAATATTATCCTCTAATTGTTGCTTTGGATGGGGATTATCTTTTTGAAATAACCGCTGGAAATGTTGACTATTATTCTTACTGGGAAGATATGCCAGAAGCCATTGTAGTAGGAGTGAATCAAGACGACTCAAGATCAGAGGATTGTAATATTTCATTAGAAGATTATTTGCCTTCCAAAACGGGAGCTCAGTTTTATGATTTTATCGAAAACGAACTTCTCAATTTTATGAGTGAAAATTACCGGACACTCAACTTTAAAGTCATTGTAGGTCACGGTAAAACAGCAAATTTCATCAATTATTTTTTATTTAAAAATCGTCCCGTTTTTAATGCATTTATAGCTTTAAGTCCTAGTTTGTCTTATAACATGGAAGAAAATCTAACAAGCAGACTCAGTCTTGAAGCAGATTATAAAACTTTTTATTATCTATCGACTGCTGCTCTGGATATTAAACTCAACAATAAAGAAGCCGACGCACTCAACATTAAAATAGGTGCAATACAAAATAAAAATCTATTTTATGGGTTTGACAATTTTGATGATGCCAATCATTATTCACTGGTCGCTCAATCCATTCCAAAAGCTTTACAAAGTATCTTTTTTGTATTTCAGCCGATTAGCAAAGCAGAGTATAAAGAGCACATCCTAACTTTAGAGACCTCACCCGTCGATTATCTTATTGAAAAATATGAAACAATCGAAACCTTATTTGGTATCAAAAAGCAAATTTTAGTCAATGATTTTAGAGCCATTGATGCAGCGATACAAAAGACAAAACAATTTAAGTATTTCGAAGAGTTGGGTAAAATTGCCAGCAAACAGCACCCCAATACCATTCTAGGCAGCTATTATATAGGACGTTATTACGAAGAAATGGGCAAGCTAAAAAAAGCAATGAATATTTACAGATCAGCTTACGTGTTAGAAGAAACAGGAGGCTATACAAAAGACGACATGTTAGAAAGAGCAGATCAAATTAAACGAGAATTAGGACTCTAATGGCTAAAGTAAAAACTACTTTTTTTTGTCAGAGCTGTGGAGCTCAATTTGCCAAATGGCAAGGACAATGTACTTCTTGTAAATCTTGGAATACTATTGCGGAAGAACTGGTCCAGAAACCCGATAAAAAAGATTGGAAATCAGGCAATCAAAGTGCTTCAAGCCGTATTTCTAAACCTTTAAAAATCTCTGAAATTGACACGACCAAAACCGTCCGAATGGATACGGCTGACGGGGAGTTGAATCGTGTTTTAGGAGGTGGTATTGTACCTGGGTCGCTCACCCTTTTGGGAGGAGAGCCTGGCATCGGGAAAAGTACCCTCATGTTGCAAATATCCTTGAAGTTGCCCTATAAAACACTCTATGTTTCAGGAGAGGAAAGTCAAAATCAAATTAAACTGCGTGCAGAACGCATTCAACCACTGAATGATAGCTGCTATATTTTAACCGAAACAAAAACCCAAAACATATTTAAACAAATCGAAGCCCTTCAACCCGATGTGGTCATTATTGATTCGATTCAAACCTTACAAAGTGATTATCTTGAAGCCTCTGCAGGGAGCGTTTCCCAAATTAAAGAATGCACAAGTGAGTTGATAAAATTTGCGAAAGAAACAGCAACCCCTGTTATATTAATAGGGCACATAACCAAAGACGGTTCAATTGCTGGTCCAAAAATATTAGAACATATGGTAGATACCGTGCTTCAATTTGAAGGCGATAGAAACCATGTATTTAGAATTTTAAGAGCCCACAAAAACCGTTTTGGATCTACTCACGAAATGGGGATTTACGAAATGTTGGGCACGGGCTTGCGGGAAGTGACCAATCCCTCTGAAATTCTTATTTCCAAAAAAGACGAAGCGCTATCTGGAAACGCTATTGCGGTCACACTCGAAGGTGTTCGTCCTTTACTCATTGAAGTTCAGGCCTTGGTTAGTACCGCGGTTTATGGAACCCCACAACGAAGTGCTACGGGTTTTAACGCCAAACGTCTCAACATGCTGTTAGCTGTTTTAGAAAAACGAGCAGGATTTAGACTCGGAGCAAAAGATGTGTTTTTAAATATTACTGGGGGCATCAATGTAGATGATCCCGCCATTGATTTAGCCGTGGTTGCTGCCATTTTATCTTCTAATGACGATGAAGCCTTGGCAAAAAACTTTTGTTTTGCGGGTGAAGTTGGTTTGTCTGGAGAAATCCGCCCTGTTCAGCGAGTGGATCAACGTATCTTAGAAGCAGAAAAATTAGGATTTGAAATCATATTTGTATCTAAACACAACAAAATAGCTCTCAAAAACACGGTGATTAAAGTCCAGTTGATCAGTAAAATTGAAGACTTGGTTGAAATTATAGGCTAGTTAAAACAAAAAGAAAGCTATCAAAAAAGCAGAAAACCTGTCATTCTAAACCTTCCTGCCATTAGGCAGATTTAGATTGACCAAGCAAAGTCTTTTTAGATAGCTTTTTGTGAAGTACTAAATACTATTAACAGTGTTCGTTATACGCATCCATTAAGTTTTCTGCAATCAATTCTGCAGGACGCCCTTCAATGTGGTGACGCTCTAGCATGTGTACCAACTCTCCATCTTTAAACAAGGCCATACAAGGCGAGCTTGGAGGAAACGGGACCATATGTGCTCTCGCTTTATCAACGGCTTCTTTATCAACGCCTGCAAATACCGTAACGGTTTGAGCGGGACGTTTATCATTTTCTAAACTCATAATGGCACCTGGACGGGCATTGGCTGCTGCACAACCACAAACCGAGTTTACGACGACTAAAGTAGTCCCAGATTGCGCTAAAGCAGTGTCCACAGCTTCGGCGGTATGTAATTCTTCAAAACCTACTTGCGTCAAATGTTCACGCATGGGTTTTACTAATTCTGCTGGATACATGTGTATTTTATTTTTAATTATGGCACAAAGATACACATTTGTCGGGCAATTAGTTTCGTTTTGTGGAGTGACAAATGTTAAATTGACTATAAATTAGTTCAGAAATCACAGTGCTAGTCAAATCTTCCTATTCTTTTTTTGTAGGTTTGATTTTTAATTTAATTAGAGAGGAATATATGGGGTTTTCAAAATGGATAGGCGCCACAATCGGATGGTCATTTGGAGGTCCAATAGGCGCGATTATCGGAATGGCAGTAGGCAGTATGTTAGATGCATCTTCTAAAGGCAGCAGCGTTGGTACACAAAATAAATTCACCACACGTTCGGGAGATTTTGAAGTGAGTTTATTGATCTTGGCATCAATTGTTATCAAAGCAGATGGCAAACAAGACCAACGGGAGTTGGATTTTGTCCGTGCACAATTTGTTCAAATGTATGGAAAAGTGAGAGCCAACCAAGCGTTTAATTTATTCAAAGAAATTTCTAAACAAACCAATATATCTACAAGACAAGTCTGTTTGCAAATCCGTCAAATGATGGACCATGCCTCGCGACTTCAATTAATTCATTTTTTGTTTGGCATCGCAAAATCAGATGGACATGTTGCCGTTTCTGAGGTGGATGCGATTTCTCGAATCGCCTCTTATTTGGGAATTAATCCTAGAGATTTAGAGAGCATCAAAGCCATGTTTTATAAGAGTTCTGATGCGGCTTATAAGATTTTAGAACTCGACACAAATGCGAGTATATCTGAAATAAAAAGAGCATACAGAAAGATGGCCAAAAAATACCACCCAGACAAAGTCTTGCATTTAGGAAAAGAACATCAGAAAGGGGCGGAAGAAAAGTTTAGAAAAGTTCAAGAAGCTTATGAACAACTTCAAAAAGAGAAAGGGATTTAGTAACTTGCACAAAATTTTGAAAAATCATGGAACAAATCATTTCCTATTTTAGTAGTATAGACCCTATTTTAGCGGCACTCTATGCTTCATTGTTCACGTGGATTCTGACCGCTTTGGGAGCATCGCTTGTATTTTTCTTTAAAGGAATGAATCGAGGACTTTTAGATGGGATGCTCGGTTTTACAGGGGGTGTTATGGTTGCGGCTAGTTTTTGGAGTCTATTAGCGCCTAGTATTGAAATGAGCTCAGGCGAAGGTTTTGTCAAAGTGATTCCAGCAGCTATTGGTTTTGGTTTTGGGGCTTTATTTCTGTTTGGACTCGATAAAGTATTACCTCATTTACATATTAATTTTAAAGAAAGTGAAAAAGAAGGTGTCAAGTCTCCGTGGCATCGAACCACTTTATTGGTACTTGCCATTACATTGCATAACATTCCAGAAGGGTTGGCTGTAGGGGTTCTTTTTGGGGGTGTTGCGGCTGGAATTCCAGAAGCAACTATTGGTGGTGCTGTCGCGTTAGCCTTAGGAATTGGAATCCAAAATTTCCCCGAAGGGTTGGCTGTTTCTATGCCGTTAAGACGTCAAGGTGTGAGTAAGTTTAAAAGTTTTTGGTATGGACAAATGTCTGCCATTGTTGAACCAATCGCAGCCGTTGTAGGGGCAGTGGCAGTGACTTTTTTCACTCCCATTTTACCTTATGCTTTAGCATTTGCAGCAGGAGCCATGATTTTTGTAGTGGTGGAAGAAGTGATTCCCGAAACACAACGGGACAAATATACCGACATTGCAACTCTTGGATTTATTGGAGGGTTTATTGTGATGATGACTTTAGATGTTGCTCTAGGTTAGCATCCACAACTGCCGTTGCCACAATCATCATTCTTTTTCTTGGACTTCCAGAGCTGTTTCCGGAACAGATAAGCCAATGCCAAAATCAAAATTGAAACGATTATAACAGTTTGAAAGGTTTCGTTCATCTCGTTATTTTAAAAATTGAAACGCAATTAAAGCACAGATATAAGCGATGGCCGTCATTCCGATTAGCTGTAGAATTGGCCACTTCCAGCTTTTTGTTTCCCGCCTCACAATTGCCAATGTACTCATGCATTGCATGGCAAACGCATAAAAAAGGAGTAATGAAATCCCCGAAGCCAGCGTGAATACTTTGGTGCCATCGGCATAAGTTTCGTTTGCCATTTTGGTTTTGATAGTGTCTATGTTTTCGCCTTCATTGGCACTTCCTACACTGTATATCGTCGCAAGAGTTCCCACAAACACTTCTCTAGCCGCAAAGGAGGCAACCAACCCAATACCCACTTTCCAATCATAGCCTAAAGGTTTTATGAGGGGTTCAATTGTTTTTCCAATGATGCCTATGTACGAGTGTTCTAACTTAAAAGCTGCGATTTGATCGTTGCGCTCATAAGCACTTTGAGTGGCGGTTGTTTCCACGTAGGATTCGGCATTATTAAATTTATCTCCTGGACCATAAGACGCCAATACCCAAAGAATAATGGAAATAGCTAAAATAATTTTCCCTGCTTCAAACACAAAGGTTTTTGTTTTTTCAATGACCGTAATAATGACATTTTTCAGTAAGGGCAACTTATAGTTGGGCATCTCAACGACAAAAAAGGTCTTGTGTTTTGTTTTTAAAATTCTATTGAGTATGTAAGCCGAAAAGATGGCCATCCCAAATCCGAGGAGGTACAAGGCCATTAAGACCAGCGCTTGATAGTTTAATCCTATAATAGAGCCTTCGGGAATCACCAAGGCGATGATGATTAGGTATACAGGCAAACGTGCCGAACAGGTGGTAAATGGGACGACTAATATGGTAATGAGGCGTTCTTTCCAGTTTTCGATATTTCGGGTGGCCATCACGGCTGGAATGGCACAAGCCGTACCAGAAATTAAGGGCACTAAGCTTTTTCCGCTCAGTCCATATCGTCGCATCACACGATCCATTAGAAAGACCACACGACTCATATACCCACTTTCCTCCAAAATTGAAATGAATAAAAACAAAAAGGCAATTTGTGGAATAAATATGACAATCCCTCCAATTCCTGACACAATCCCTTCAGCCACTAAATCAGTTAGTTTTCCACCACCGGGAAAGGTGTTTTTTACCCATTCTGCCAAACTCGCAAAGGTAGTATCAATGAGATCCATAGGAAAAGTTGCCCAGTCATAAATCGCTTGAAAAATACTTAATAATATTAAGAAAAAGATGACGTATCCCCAAACTTTATGAATCAGTAAACGGTCCAATTTACTCCGTAAGCCAGTGGCTTTAGAGCGGTCAATGGTCTGTCCTTCTTTTAAAGTCGCATTGATAAACTGATAGCGTTTGATGGCTTCTTTTTGCTGTAACCGCTTCAATTCTTGATTCGACTTTGTTTTAAATTTTGATATATCTAATTCCTGACGGGTGATTTTTCCAAAATTCGCATCTTGAGTAATCACCAACCATAATTTGTAAACATCCTGATTTGGAAAGGCTTTTTGTAAACTTTGAAAATAAGCTTCGTCAATTGTAGTGGTGTCTAAACAAGCTTGTGTTGATATGGTTTTGTAGTTTTCAATCAGCTGTTTAAGTTCATCAATCCCTCGGTTTTTTCGGGTACTGACTAGGGCTATTTTGGTGTGAAGTTTGGCTTCTAACAGTTCAATATCCAAGGAGATGCCTTTACGGGTCATTAAATCACTCATATTAATCACCAAAATAGTAGGGATTTTGAGGTCTTTAATTTGTGTAAAGAGTAATAAATTTCGCTTTAAGTTTTCGACATCACTGACAATTATGGCAACATCAGGGTAGTCTTTGTCATTTTTGTTGAGTAATAATTCGATGACCACATTTTCATCTAACGACGAGGCGTTGAGGCTGTAGGTCCCTGGAAGGTCCAAAATATGGGCTTTGACACCACGGGATAATTTACAGATGCCTTGCTTTTTATCGACGGTAATGCCAGGATAATTGCCTACCTTTTGATTGAGGCCTGTCAACGCATTAAACACCGATGTTTTCCCGGTATTAGGATTTCCAATAAGTGCAACGTTTAGCTGTTTACTCATCTATTTTTTCAATTACAATCAGTGCGGCGGTTTCTTTTCTGATAGCTAAAAAACTGTCATTTACATTGAGATACATTGGATCAGAAAAAGGAGCCAATTGAAGTAGGCATACTTTATTTCCTGGGAGGCATCCCATCTCTAACAATTTTAGAGGGATGTCTTCAGAAGAGCTGTCGGTAATGACACCTTTTTCTCCTTTTTTAAGATCTGCTATGGTCAAGCGCATGCTTATTTAGATTCATTTTAAAGAAGCAAAAGTAATAAAAAGATTAGTTTTTATACGATGCTTTTAAAATTTTTATATCTTCAAGAAGACGGTCAATTTCCTCGGGATCGGTTCCATCGTAAAATCCTCTTATTTGTTGTTTTTTATCGATCAACATAAAATTTTCGGAGTGAATCATATCAAAAGGACCCCCA